>Ga0247610_10000113_pt1 | contig 129686 bp, 98 predicted proteins | sample 174DNAGHGhighgp2_FD_193483 | JGI IMG/M metagenome (GOLD analysis project Ga0247610, IMG submission 193483) | Sheep rumen microbial communities from Palmerston North, Manawatu-Wanganui, New Zealand - 1742 DNA GHGhigh gp2 | ecosystem: Host-associated > Mammals > Digestive system > Stomach >... | reverse complement strand
ACCAAGACATCATTAAGAAGAACTTCAAGAAGGCTTGGGATGCAAACTTGATGACTGGTCAATACCGCTACTACGATGGTTTGGTTCACTACTTGTCAATGCTTCACTTGTGCGGAAGCTTCAAGATTTGGAAGCCTGCTCCTAACATAGAAGAAAAGACTGAAAACTCAAATGTATATAACGGTGTTACATACGACAAAGAGACCGTAATCGAATCATTTGAGAATTGCCAACTCTACAGAGTTACAATCAAGGGTGAATCAAACAATGTTGACGAGACATTAGGCGACAACGACGCCATCGTTCTTGTACCAAACCCTGCTGAGAACTACTTCGTAGTGAAGAGCGCAAAAGAAATCAAAGCTATTGAGTTGTTCAATATCGCTGGTCAAAAAGTTTATGGACAAGCGAACAATAACGTTGTAGAAATCAATGTTCCTGCTGGTTCATACATCGTGAAGATCCAAACAACTGACGGAAACTTTATTGTAAAGAAACTACAAGTTAAATAATCCGCTGTTGATTCAATCATAAGGAGGGAAGAGCTTAGGCTCCTTCCCTCCTTTCTTATTACCCACCCCCATTCACTTCTCTCTTTCAAATAAAATAGATACCTTTGCAAAAACTCAGATAAGTGAAACATCGTTCGGTCATCACATACCTCATCCTCTGGATATTCATTGCACTATATTCAGCGCAATGCAACGCTCAATTCATCATCAGTGAAGTCATGATATCCAACAGAAGCTATCTCGACTCAGAAAACGATCTGCCTGAGTCATGGATTGAACTATACAACACGACAGACCAACCCCTCTCCCTCTACGAATATCACATCATCTGCGACAAACAAAACCACTTCATCTGCACAATCGACACGACCATTGCTCCGAAATCATATATTATCATTCTTTGCGACGAAAAGAATTATGATTTTCACACAAAGTTCAAACTACCCTACAACAAAAACTTCGAACTAACGCTTCTATCTCCTGCTAATGAAATAATCAGCCTCCTTACAATTCCAGAAAAGAAACAAAACGACATCTCTTATGGCATAGATTCTCTCAACCATCAAGGCTGGATGCTACCCTCACCGATGTCCGACAATACATCCATATACACACAATTCCTACAAAAACCCACCCTCTCGAAACAATCTGGTATATATCACCAACCGTTTACAATTAATCTGGCAACAAATAACAAAGAATCAATCACTTACTACACTACGAATGGTTCAATACCAACAGAAAAAGATTCCGTATTCGCAGACAATCTACAAATAAAAGAGACCACCGTCATACAATTACGCTCTTTTGCCGACAATCATATTCCCTCTGAAGTCTCCGCATATACATTTTTATTCCCAGACCACGACATAACACTTCCTGTGATGTCTATCATAACCGACGAAGAAAATCTCTATGATGAAAAGAGAGGTATCTATGTCGAGGGAAGCTTCAACGACACATTCAATTTCGCACACAACTGGCATCGTCCCATATACATAAACTACCTAGACACACTGGGGAACCTCCTATTAGATCAACCTGCAGAGATGCGCATTGCTGGTGCCACATCGAGACTCCATCCTCAGAAATCACTTGCCATATACAGCAAAAAAAGATGTTCCGGAAATGATTTCCTCTATCCACTTTGGGAAGAAAAGCCTCATATCAAAAGCACACATTCGTTTCTGCTAAGAAATGCAGGGAATGATTTCATCATTGCTCATCTACGAGATGCCATCGTACAAACATACATAGGAAGGACACTGCCTCATCTGGATTATCAGGCTTACCAACCCGTCATCACCTATATCAACGGGGAATATAACGGACTAATGAACCTACGGGAACGCACCAATGAAGACTATCTCTCATCAAACTATGGCATAGACAACGTCGATATCATAGAGAACTGGTTCACCCTATCAAAAGGAACCTGGATCGATGCCATTTACCTCTACACTCTACTAAAACGTAAGGATCTGTCCTACCAAAATTTAGACAGTCTCATAGACATAAACCAATTCATGGATTACTTCATTGCAGAAACCTATTTCGGCAATGCAGACTATCCCGACAACAATATTGTGATGTGGAAAGAGAAGAAAAAAGGGGCCAAATGGAAATGGATACTCAAAGATCTTGACATGACGCTTGATTATCAATTCGTACGGACAGACCCTCCAACATTTACCACCATCAATTTCTTTGACCAGATACTAAACGAAGAATACATTCAAAGCAGCGGTATGATGACTTTTCCTACCCGACTCATGAGAATCCTAACGAGAATGGAACCATTTAAAGAACCATTCATTGACCGTCTCACTATCTATATGGGAGACTTCCTACATCCTCGCTATATCCTCCCCCATATTGATAGTTTAGCCAACAGAATCGAATATGAGTTTCCCTTCACCTACAATCTATATGCCGACTACCGAAAAGACGACTGTGCTGAATGGTACAGAGAGATTAATATCATAAAAGAATCCGTATCCAAACGAAATTGGATCAACATAGCTTCTTTACAAACTTATTATGGATTGAGCGATCCGTTCCATCTTATCATCAACGACCCGTTTGAAAAAGACTTACCTTACACATTGACAATCAACGACATCCCATTGATTCATACTTCATACGAAGGATATTACTTTAAAAACAGAAAGATGGTTGTTCGCACAAAACCCAAAGAAGGGGCTACGCCAATAGAGGGCTGGAAAATAACAAAGACGACAAGTACTTCCACTCTCACCAGCTTCGCCTTTAACGATTCGATAGTCATACAGATACCACCAGAAGAAGATGTGACCTCCATCCAAATCAACATGATTACCAATTGGGATGAAATAAAGCCTCAACAAGAGACTGCCTACTATATAGTTTATAAAGGGGGCATCTTACTATATAATCTAAACAAGGAGACTCATATATTGCTTCATGACCTTTTAGGCAGGCTCATCTGGTCTGATAAAGGGTTCACATCCGACAGTTATTTCCTTCCTATCGAACATAAAGGTAGCTACATCTTAACAATCGATTCAGAAACATATAAAATAATCATTCCTTAACTGTAATAAAAAAAATAATTATTAAAACCATGTTTGAAATTATCTGTATATTTGGATAATTTTGTAACTATTATGTAACGTTTATTTATAATTGATAAAAATGGCATATCAAGAAACGACATCAACCAGCTACGGCTCAAGAGTTGGTAATTCAATCAAAAGCATTTTAGCCGGTATTATCTTATTTATCGGAAGTACTGTTCTACTATGGTGGAACGAGGGTCGCACAGTGAAAACATCAGACGCCAATGAAGCAGCTTATGAAGAGACGGTTCCAGTAAGCGACATTTCCGTACTCAACAATCAGTTAAATGGAAAGATGATTCATGCAAATGGTGAAGCCATCACGCATGACTCTCTTATCGACACTCAGTTTGGAATCGGCACTACAGCAACAAAACTAATCCGACAAGTAGAATACTTCCAATGGGAGGAGAAATCCTCTACCAAGAAAGAAGACAAATTTGGTGGAAGAGAAGAGAAGACCACAACCTACACATACGACAAGAAGTGGGTAGCTGCGCCTATAAACTCATCAAAATTCAAGGATCCTTCTTATACAAACAAGAACTTCGTTGTTTCAACTATCGAAAGCGAAACATTTACGGCAAGCGATGTGAATTTCGGAGCTTACAAGCTTCCTCCATTTCTCATCAGCCAGATATCAGGTGTTCAAGACTTTTATTTCACTCTTCCAGCCGACATAAAAAAATCGCTAAACAACCAGGTGAAAAATGCACTGCAACTCAAAGGATCCATTGCAGAAATAGCCTTTCAGTCAAATGCTGAATATGTTCATGTCAATGGCAACACCATCTATCTAGGAGCAGACCCTAACATACCACATATCGGTGACGTGCGTATCACCTTTAGCAAGGTTTTACCATCCAACACTGTCACCGTATGGGCAAAGGTAGTCAACAATACATTTGAGCAATTCACTTGCAAAAATGGCTATACCGTTTCCACACTTAACATGGGAACACAATCACTAGATGAGACATACCAGAACGAACAACAATCAAACTCTACGTTAGCATGGATTCTTCGTTTGATAGGTCTCGTTCTTGTGTATATTGCCTTGCGACTTATTTTCGAACTTCTCACAACAATTCTCAAAGTGGTTCCATTCATCGCAAATATTGCCGATTTTGGAAGCACAATTGTCTGTGGAATTGTCGCACTCGTTTGGTCCTTGATCATCATTGCACTGGCATGGATATTCTATCGTCCAATACTCGCAATCTTGATACTTGTAGCGGTCGCAGCATTAATCGTATTCTTTGTCAAAAAAGCAAAGGCCAAGAAAGCTAACTTGTCACAAAACGAATAATATATCCCAAAATGGTTAACAACGATAACAAACTTTACGTTGCACATTCTGACCATCCATTGGTGTTAGAGCCTAAAATGGCCAATCGGCATGGACTCATTGCCGGTGCAACGGGTACAGGAAAAACTGTTTCCTTGCAAGTCCTGGCTGAATCATTCAGCGACTTAGGTGTTCCTTGCTTTATGGCCGATATGAAAGGGGATCTTTCTGGCGTATATAAAGCAGGTACTCTCACCAAATTTATCGAGAAACGTCAGAATGAATTTGGCGTCACATTTGACTTCCAGCCCTACCCTGTTCAATTCTTTGATGTCTATGGAGAACAGGGACATCCTATGCGAGTGACAGTCAAAAGCTTCGGCGTGCTATTGTTCTCTCGTATCATGTCACTTACGGATACGCAAGAGGGTGTGCTAACAGCTGTATTTCGCATCTGCGAAGACAAAAACCTGCCGTTGGACGATTTAAAAGATCTTCGTGCAGCCCTCAACTACATCGGACAGAACGCAAAAGAGTTTCAAACCGATTATGGAAACATCTCTTCTGTTTCTGTTGGTGCTATTCAGCGAAATCTATTGGCATTGGAAGAACAAGGGGGAGATCAATTCTTCGGACTTCCTGAATTCAAAATAGATGACTTCTTTGTAACAGAAAGAATGCACGACATCAAAAAAGGCATGATCAACATACTTGCAGCCGACAAACTGTACAACAATCCAAAGCTCTACTCTGCCTTCCTGATGTGGTTGCTAACCTCCATCTACAACAAGCTACCCGAAAAAGGAGATCAGGACAAGCCAGAGTTCATCTTCTTCTTTGATGAGGCTCACTTATTATTTGATGATGCCTCTAAAGCTTTATTAGATCAGATAGAGAAAGTGGTTCGTCTTATCCGTTCCAAAGGTGTAGGCGTCTATTTTATTACACAAAATCCAATGGATATTCCTGAAAACGTCCTAGGACAATTAGGTAATAAAATTCAACATGCCCTACGTGCTTTTACTCCAAAGGACCAAAAATCAATCAAAGCGGTTGCACAATCCTTCCGTACCAACGAGGCTTTTAATACCGAAAAAGCATTGCTTGAATTAGAAACGGGAGAAGCACTCATCTCATTTCTTGATGAAAAAGGTGCGCCAAGCATCGTTGAACGGGCCAAAATGCTCTGTCCGCAAGGCCAAATCGGTCCTATCACCGATGAGGAGAGAAAGAAAGCTATCAAGGAATCCGGATTGGAAAGAGAATACCGTGAGACAGAAGACCGTCGTTCTGCATACGAAATGCTAATTGACGAGGCAAAAGAGAAAGAGAAGGAGAAAGCCAAGGAACAAGCTGCAAAGGAAGAAGAAAAAAGAAAAAAAGAGGAAGCCAAGACTTCGTCTAAAGTAGTTAAGAAAAGCAGCAATGGAATATTCAATAAGATTCTGGTCCCTGTCATCAAAAGCTTCTTGAATAAATGGCTTAATAACTTCCTGAAAACCAACAAGAAGAAAAGATAAACAAATACATGTCTTATATAAAGAAATCCCCCGAAAGCCTCAACGACTCTTGGGGGATTCGTTTATCATCTTATAGCACAAATGGTTCAACCGAACAAGGCCTTGTCAATTTTTTCAGACACGCCAAGTCGTCCATTGATGACAGAAACGATTTCAAACTTTCCCTTTGTACATAGCTGATTGTCTGACAAACGATAAATATCCTCATAGAAAACATAGCGAATACCTTCTTTCTGGACATTCAGACGACAGACAAACTTATCATTACTCTTTAACGGCTTCTTGTATTGAAGTTCAGCTTTCGCTACCACCAAGATAACACCTTCGTTCGTCAGTGTCATGAAATCGAGATTCAGTGTCTGAATATATCGATGACGAGTATGTTCCATATAATGCTGATAATTAGCATTATTCACGATTCCCTGCACATCACATTCATAATCTCTTACTTCAAACTCATATTCAAATATATATTCCATATTTCAACACATTAAACTATTAAAAATCATACATTATATCTCATTATGAATTAACTTATAGGCCACCGAGCCTGGCTGTGGTGTAGTCGGACAATCATCTCTGTCAAACCATTGAGCATCCGCTATTTCATTTTCTTGAAGTTTTATCTCACCACTCTCATATTCTGCCGTAAAAGCCAGCATCAACTGGTCTGGGAACGGCCAGCTCTGACTTCCTCGGTACTGGATATTCTTCACACGTATGCCAACCTCTTCAAACACCTCTCTTTTCACAGCACATTCTGCCGATTCACCCACCTCAATAAATCCTGCGATACACGCATACACATCTTGGTTACGTTGCACATGACGGGCCAACAACACCTTATCACCCTTACGAACCAGCACAATGATGCAAGGCTCTATACGTGGAAAATAGAGTTTCTGACAGCTTGGACACATTCTTGCGGTAAATTCTTCATGGTCGGTCAAAACAGCGCCACAGCAGCTACAAAAATGATAATCTCGTCGCCAAGAAATCAAAGCACGAGAACGCGCCAATTGGAAATTTGTTTTTTCATCATGTTCTGAGAAAAACTGACGTATTGTTTTCACCTCGTACGCATCAGGAACAGCCTCCTTGCTTTTCAAACTTAACGCGCAAATATCAAACGCTTTCTCTTCAAAAAAGTCTGTTGTCTCCAACGTACGCTTCAACTCACACAAATCGTCAAAAGATAACTTGGTGTTATCTTTTTTCATCAATAATTCCTTCCCTACTATGGCAAAACACGCACCACTCGAACGAACTGGATTTTCTAAAATAGCCATTCTTATTGTTTTTCTTACAAAATTACATAGGAAATTTGGGATTACAACAGAAATTTTAAAATTATACAAATATCGTAACTAATTCCTCCATGATCGAGATAAATGCATATAGGAGGTTTTTATTCATCAAATACAAAAAATAGGGATACATCTTTTCGATGCACCCCTATAGTTAGTATAGCGAGTAGATTATTTATTTACTCTGAATTTCTCGTTACCGTTTTTGATGAAATCAACAATCTGCTTAGCAGCTGCGATACCAGCGTTGGTATTCGCTTCAGTTGTTTGAGCACCCATCTTCTTAGGAGTTGAGAAGTAACGTCCCTCGAATTTAGCGAACTCATCATTTGCAGCAGGCATGATATCTGTAATATATTTCAAATCCTCGCGTTCTGCTAACAACTTAATCAGACCAGCCTCATCGATCACCTCTTTACGAGCAGTATTAACCAAGATACCACCCTTCTTCATCTGATTTACCATCTCATAGTTGATGCTATTCTTCGTTTCTGGAGTAGCAGGAATATGAAGAGATACAATATCACATGTCTTAAACAAGTCATTTTGAGAAGCAACAGCCTTCACACCAGCAGATTCGATTGCAGAAGCAGGACAGAATGCATCGTATGCATAAACATCCATACCGAAGCCTTTTGCAATACGAGCCACATTACGACCCACATTACCGAATGCCAACAAACCAAGTTTCTTACCCATCAACTCAGAGCCTGACTTGCCATTGTAGAAATTACGTACGGCATATACCAACATACCGAATACCAATTCAGCAACGGCGTTAGCATTCTGACCAGGAGTGTTCATCACACAAACATTGTGAGCAGTAGCGGCAGCCAAATCTACATTGTCATAACCAGCACCTGCACGAACAACAATCTTCAACTTCTTAGCCGCATCAAATACTTCAGCATCTATCACATCACTACGGATGATGATAGCCTCAGCATCAGCTGCAGCATCCAATAATTGTTTCTTCTCTGTATATTTTTCCAAAAGGACCATATCAAAGCCTGCAGCGTCCAATTCTTTTTTGATACCGTCAATAGCAACCTTAGCGAACGGTTTTTCTGTAGCAACTAATACTTTCATAACTATATCGTTTTTAACGTTGTAGAGACGATGTGCACATCGTCTCTACAAACACAAATTAATCTATCTATTATTTAAATTTTGCTTCATACTCATCAATGCAATCAACCAAAGCCTTAACGCTTTCCAATGGCAATGCATTGTAGCAAGATGCACGGAAACCACCTACAGAACGGTGTCCCTTGATACCAACCATACCTTTTTCTGTTGCGAATGCCATGAAGTCTTTCTCGATCTCCTCTTTTCTGTCAAGAAGCTCATCCTTCAAAACGAAACAGATATTCATATAAGAACGGTCGTTCTTGTCAGCAATTGTTGGTTTGAAGATCTTGCTGTTGTCAATCTTGCTGTAAAGCAAGTTTGCACGCTCTTCAGCACGACGTTGCATCTCCTTCACACCACCTTGCTTCTTGATCCAACGAAGGTTCAACAATGCAGTGTAAACTGGCAATACTGGAGGTGTGTTGAACATTGAACCGTTTGCTACGTGTGTGCGGTAGTCCAACATAGTTGGGATAGAACCCTCTTCCTTTGTAAGTGCACTCTCTTTAACGATAACAAAAGTAACACCGGCAGGAGCCAAGTTCTTTTGTGCACCACCATAGATGCAATCATATTTTGCAACATCAATTGGACGAGAGAAGATATCTGATGACATATCAGCGATCAAACGTACAGGTACGTTAGGATCAGCATGCAACTCAGTACCATAAATAGTATTATTGGTAGTGATATGCAAATAATCAAGATCTGTTGGTACAGTATAACCTTTTGGCAAATAGTTGTATGTAGTATCTGCACTAGATGCTACTTCAACCACCTCACCGAAACGTTTTGCCTCCTTCATGGCTTTCTTTGCCCATACACCAGTATTTACATAACCAGCCTTTTTATGAAGGAAGTTATATGGAACCATGCAAAATTCCAAACTAGCACCTCCACCCAAGAAAAGTACTTTATAACCATCAGGAATAGCAAGTAACTCCTTGAACAATGCCTCTGCTTCATCAACCACAGGTTGGAAGTATTTAGCGCGGTGACTAATCTCTAGAATTGAAAGACCATGACCTTCAAAATCTAAAACGGCTTTTGCAGTATCTTCAATCACCTCACGTGGAAGGATAGAAGGACCAGCATTGAAATTGTGCATTTTCATATCTTTAATAATTAGTTTATATGATTTATATTTTTAACTTGTTTCAAAATTACTACACAGTCCAAAAAGAAATGTGATGCAAAATTAATATAATTTCCATTACAAAAAACTTTATTTGTGCTTTTTTTAGTTTACAAAAAGAATGTATAACCCTTTGAAATTAACGATATTTTAGTGTTTTTATATCATTTTGTATTGAAATATTCAAGTTTACTTTCTTTTTGATATTTTAAATTCAGATACAAGCAATTTGACTTACAATTTGCCAAAACGATATTTTTTTTCATATCTTCGCAATCTATATCTTTTAAAAACGAAATTATTAAACATCCATGAGAAAAATCATTTTTCTTCTTTACTGCATAATTTGGTGTCAAGCTCTCCTTGCAGACAACATATCTGGCATCTACTCTATTCATACCAACTCACATCAAGAGCCTGCTTCGAAAGTTTCCATTTCCGTCAAAGACTCAAAAAAGATCATTCACCCCGGGAAAAACGGAAGTTTCACACTAAAAAAAGTAAATCCATCTTCCGATTCAATCTTGATAGAATCCCCCAACTTCAACTCCCCGATTGTCTTACCATCGGCTTTCCCTCAGGGCACCGGAATTAAATATACACTATGGATCGTAGAGAATTACACAAAAGATAGTTGCATAATAGATATCACTTACAAGCCTACTCCTTTACAAATCGAAACGCTCTATGGAGGTGTCATCATTAAAAAGGAGGAGTTGGAAACCACCGGAGAGCAGACTGTATTACCTGCTATCAACATCAAATTCCCACAGAAATCATTTACCACTTTTACAGGAAGTTCGGATCCGCTTTTCTATGTCGATGGTGTTCAGACACTCGACATCGACAACTTCCCTATAAGCGAAATCGCCTACGTGGAATATGTAAGTGCCAATAGTGCAGCCAGTGCTTCATTAGGTTCCCGCGGAGGAAATGGTGCCATATTGATAACCACACTATCCAAATTTCAAAGTTCCCATGGCAAGCAAGACAATGTAGAGGAAGTACACATTCGAATAAAAGCTAATTGTGACTCTGACATACCTAAACACCACAAAGAATAGGAACCTTTTCGCAGGAATTCATACACAACAGACTCCTTGAGTTTCAATTCGAATGTCACTATAGAATTTGCCAACTTTGTTATGCATCATATTTTGTTGATATGGAAGAAAAGTTTATCCATCCTCAATTATTTTGCATAAACGGTGAATTTACGGAACTCTCCTTAATCGGTTTTCACTGATTGTCAGTAACAGCAGAAAAAATATATTCGTTTTTAACCTACTATTTTTTATTTTTTTTGTTGTATCTTTGCACCGTTTTTTGAGCAGATGCTTTTTTCGAAGCACGGATAAGGTGGATTTGAATTACAATTACATTATACATTAAAGTTATGATTAACACTAAAAATGCAAAATTGAACGCATGGGTTAAGATGTGGGCAGATATCTGTCAACCAGAAAATGTTTACCTATGCGACGGCTCCGATGAGGAGTTCACTCGTTTGATGGACGAGTGTGTAGCAAACGGTTTGGCTAAGAAGTTGAACGAGAAGAAACGTCCAAACAGCTACTATTTCCAATCAGATCCAAGTGACGTGGCTCGTGTTGAGAACCGTACTTTCATCTGCTCTAAGAAGCAAGAAGATGCAGGTCCAACTAACAACTGGATGGATCCTGTTGAAATGAAACATATTTTGATCAACAAATACAACGGCTGTATGAAGGGTCGTACTATGTACGTTATCCCATTCTCAATGGGTCCATTGGGTGGTCCTATCAGCCAGTTGGGTGTTGAGCTTACTGACTCTGCATACGTAGTTGGTTCTATGAAGATCATGACTCGTATGGGTAAGAAAGCTTTGGAATTGATCGAGAAGAGCGGCGAATTCATCCCTTGTATCCACTCTGTAGGTAAGCCATTGCCAGCAGGTTTGAAGGATGCTAAGTGGCCTTGCGCTCCAATCGATGAGAAGTACATCGTACAATTCCCTGAGGAGCGCGAAATCTGGACGTATGGTTCAGGTTACGGAGGAAATGCTTTGTTGGGTAAGAAGTGCTTCGCTTTGCGTATCGCTTCTAAGATGGCTCAAGAAGATGGATGGTTGGCAGAGCACATGTTGATCCTTCGTCTTACTAAGAAGGCTACCAACGAGACTAAGTATGTTTGCGCTGCATTCCCATCAGCATGTGGTAAGACTAACTTGGCCATGTTGATCCCTACTATCCCAGGATGGGACGTTAAGACTGTAGGTGACGATATCGCTTGGATGAAGTTCGACGAGGAGGGTAACCTTCGCGCTATCAACCCAGAGGCTGGTTTCTTCGGTGTAGCTCCTTATACTTCAGCTAAGACTAACAAGAACGCTCTTGATTCTTGCTGCAAGAACACTATCTTCACGAACGTAGGATACACTCCAGACGGTGATATTTGGTGGGAAGGAATCGGATACGACTGTCCTAAGGGCACAATCGACTGGAAGGGTAACATTGTAAACGACCCTGCTTCTCGCGACGCTGATGAGAACCCAGTTGCTCACAAAAACTCTCGTTTCGCTGCTCCTGCAGCTAACTGTCCAGCTATCGACCCAGATTGGGAATCTCCTAAGGGTGTGAAGGTTGACGCTATCTTGTTTGGTGGTCGTCGTCCTAACACTGTACCATTGGTACACGAGGCTGAGGATTGGGCACACGGTGTATTCATGGGATCTATCGTAGGTTCTGAGGTTACCGCTGCTGCTATTGGTTTGAAGGCTGGTGTTCGTCGTGACCCATTCGCTATGTTGCCATTCTGCGGTTACAACATGGGTGACTACTTCCAGCACTGGATCGACATGGAGAAGTTGCCACAAGCTAAGGGTGGTAAGAACTTGCCTAAGATCTTCTTCGTTAACTGGTTCCGTCGTGACAAGAGCAACAAGGCACTTCCAGGTGGATTCTTGTGGCCAGGTTACGGTGACAACAGCCGTGTATTGGCTTACATCTTCGACCGTTGCGACGGTAAGGGTGAGACAGTTGACACTCCAATCGGAAAGGTACCTGCTAAGGGCGCTATCAACATCGAGGGTCTCGACTCTTGCTGGAATGAGAAGACGATGGAGCAAGTACTTGCTGTTAACGTTGACGAGTGGAAAGAGGAAGTTGGACGTATCGAGGAGCACTTCGCTAAGTTCGGCAAGCACCTTCCTAAGGAGTTGGTTGCACGTCTTGATACTCTCAAGAAACGTCTTGGTATGTAATTCATTAAGAATTCATTATAGAGGAAGCCGCATCCATTGGGTGCGGCTTTTTTGTTTTTTGAATTAATTTGATATAATTTTGTATAAATGAAGAAACAACAAACAAATTTTATGCAACAAAATCAAACAGAAAAAGAAAATGCAATAAAATCTATACTGAAAGATTATCTCAGTGACTCAAACACAGATTACGCCATAATGATTTCAGGAAAGTGGGGGTGCGGAAAAACACATTTCGCCAAGGAAAAGCTAAACGAGTATATATCAAAGGAAAGTGTTCCCGAGTCTCAAAAGAAGAAAGAGGAAAACTGTAAGAACTATGAATTTGTCTATGTTAGTTTATACGGAATATCTTCCGTCGAAGATATTCAAGACGCCATGTTTTTCGAAACAAATCCCAAGTATAAATGGGCGAAAATATTAGCAGGGAAAGCCCTTCCAATGATATTAGACAGTGTGCCATATGTAAATAAACTCAACCTCCCCTCATTATTCAAGAAACAAGACATCCAAGAAAAAATATGTTCTAATTATAACAATAAAGTTTTTGTTTTTGACGATCTAGAGAGGATAAACGACGATAAGATTAATATCAAGACGGCACTTGGCTACTTAAACAATCTCTCAGAGCACAATCACTACAAAGTCATCATAATTGCCAATGACGAAAAGTTAGATGCTAATTATTTGGAGTTTAAAGAAAAAACAGTACGATTCTCTTATAATTTTGCTCCAAACCTGAGTGAAATTATAGACACAATTCTTGAAAAGTACAAAGACAAAAATGATTATTATCATTTTTTAAAGAAACAAAAAGATTTAATAATCACCATTTTTAACGCCAGTTCTTGTAGTAATATACGAACACTGATTTTTATCACGGATGTATATCTCAAAATATTTCAGGGAATATCAGGCGAATACAAAGATGATATAAATAGAGATCTTCTAACGATCCTTACGGTTCTTTCCATTGAAGCAAAAGAAGGGATTGACAAGGACAAATTAAGTAATTGCATAAGATCTTTAAGCAATAGAATATCAGCATTAGATATAGTTCTTAATGAGAATCAAGAAAGTTCAGAAGACAACGAGGATTCCTTTAACAATGGAAATGAAGTCGAAAATGAAAGATATGAAAAGGCGTTCAAGAAAAGGTATTCGATATTAAACATTAATCGCTTGACATTCTATCCAGAATTACTTGACTTGGTTTTTTATGGATACATCTCTCCAGATTCCATAAAATCGATTGTAGAGGGATTTAGAACACAATATATCCAAAAGGAATCATCAAAATCACAGACTCTTGTTAGCCAAATATCGGATTGGACAAGTATTGATGACAAAGAATTACGTAGTATTATTAATGATATAAAAACAGCTGTTTCTAATGGAGATTATGGAGTGTACGATATACTAAAGACATATGCGTATCTCTGTCAAATTGAAGGTAATGGTATCATTGAATTAAAAAATGAAGATACTGAGAATTTTGAGAAGGCAATAAAAAACACAATGGACAAAACGGAATATTCCCCTTTGTTTGATCTTCAAGCTTTAAGATGGGATGAATCCGAAAAATCCACAGCAAAAGAAAAATATGAAAAACTAAGATTGTATGCCGTAGGAATTAACGACGACAACAAACACAAAGATATGCAATCAAAGCAAGAAGACATTTTGTGTATGATAAAAGAAAATGAAAAAGAAAAGTTCTCAGAATTCGTGTCGAAACCTGACAATTGGGGAACATTTATAGGAATGGACCCAAAAGAAATAGCAATAGCTATAACATCTGCAAGCAATGAAATTAAGACACATTTCTATAATGGCTTATGTTTATTTTTTCCTGTACACATTCAATCATCCCCCGAAATGTTAAGGAAAGATGTTGATTTCCTTGAGAATATCAAAAAACACATTAACGAACACATTCAAGAACAAAAAGGAAATACAATTAGCGAATTCAATATAAAACGTATTTGCACGTATATAGACAAAGTTCTAGAATCCTATAATTATATATTGCAGCATAGAAAATGAATATCGCAAGAAAACTCATAGACATAACCAAATTACCGCCACTATGATACCTAAGATAAAAGATATTGCATTTTTACCTGACTTCCATCTAAAAGTATTCTTCGACGATGGAACAGGAGTCCTCTATGACGTTAATGAAGACATTGAATCGGTTGACGAATTTAAGGGACTAAAAAGCATTTATGGATTATGGAATCAGGGGAAAGTGGATTCCAGTCGAACAATTGTTTATTGGAATGACCGTATTGATTTGCCAAGCGACATGATATATGAATACGGGAAACCGATAGAAAAGTGACAGCTGTTATAATTTATAAATTCATCATAGAGAAAGCCGCATCCGTTGGGTGCGGCTTTTTTGTTGATGAATAATCCTCTATAAAATTCTTTGGGCGTCAACCTCTCACCTTTGTCTTTCCCGAAAAATTTACCTACATTTGCATATTATTAATTTTTACTTGTTTATTATTTGCATTTATGAAAAAAGAACATCCTGTCATACCGCTTTCACAGGCGGTGGAGACAATCAAAACAGCTATTCTGCAAGGGCAATACGAAGCCCTAAAGGAAGTTAACCGAGTACAGCTCGCTGTGTATTATGCCATCGGAAAGTATCTGTCGAAGAACACGCGCAGTCTTGCTTACGGGTCAGGCGGGATCAAGACAATCAGCGATCAATTACGCAAAGAGATGCCAGGCCTTAGAGGTTTTTCGGCAACGCAACTCAAAGACATGCGCCGGTTTTACGAAGCTTGGGAAATATTGGATTCCAACAATACAGAAACATCAAATGAAGATTCGACGGTTACAACCGTCGAATCTTATTGCACACAAAATCAAATAGATATACGACATGCGATCACGATTCCAAATCTCACAGATTTTCCTGTCGAGGATTTCTTTAATGTGCCTTTCACCCATCATTCAAGGATCATAAATCTTTGCAAAGATGTTCATGGAAAGTATTATTATATTCACCGCACAGCACAAGAAAAACTATCCGTTGAGAATCTAGAGAAACTCATCAAAAGAAAAGCCTACGAAAACCAAGATCGACTACCCAACAACTTCACCCAAACCATATCCGACTCTTCTATGGCTCGCAAAGCGGTGATGATGTTCAAAGACTCATACGCCTTACAATTCATTAATACGGAGGAAATTGGAGAGAGGGATAAACAAGATATCGACGAAAAAGTCGTCGAACAGAAGATTGTTCAGAACATTAAGAACTTCATCATGACCTTCGGCAATGATTTCTCTTTTGTCGGCAACCAATATCACCTTGAGATTTATGAAGAAGAATTTTTTCCCGACTTGATTTTCTTTAATCGCGAATTAAATGCGCTGGTGGTGGTTGAACTGAAGATGGGGGATTTTAAACCAAGCTATCTCGGACAACTGACAACATATTTGAAAATATTGGACACAAAAGTTCGCAAACCGCATGAAAGTTCTTCAATTGGTATTGTTCTCTGCAAGTCTGCTAATAAAGATTTTGTGGAATTTGTCATACAAGATTATGACAGACCGATGGGTGTCGCCACCTATTCCACCGCAGAAGAAATGCCTAATCGCTTGCGAAAAGCATTGCCAGACGTTGAAGAACTGAGAAAAATTATGCGTAAAGGTATTGACGGAAAATGAAAAGAGGAAGAGACGAGGAACGTAGAGACGCACGGCCGTGCGTCTACGTATGTGCGTTTCTACGTTCGTGCGACCCTGCAACGGTCTGTCATATCATAACATAACCGATTCCAATTGGTGCGTTTCCCATTTTTGGATTAAAGATTTGGCGATTTAGGGGGCAAGATATAAATTTGCAGAGATACAAGACAAAAGATAGTCCATGAATGCAAATGTCAGAAATATTATTGTCAACTATTTCAGAAATCAGCCGGTAGAAAAGGCATGGATTTTTGGCTCCTATTCGCGCGGAGAAGAAAGGGAGGACAGTGATGTAGATATATTAGTGACATTCAAAAAGGATGAGCGGATAGGCTTGAAATACGCGGCTATGGTTTGCGACCTCGAAGATCTTTTGCAAAAAAAGGTGGACATGGTGGTTGAAGGCACGTTGTTGCCTTTCGCTCGGAAAAGTGCCGAACATGATAAGGTTTTGATTTATGAGAGACAATAAATAATACATTAACGAACAATAGTCGAAGGAGGTCATACAGAAAGAGTTATAATTTATACATAACATAAAATTTGAGCTTAATGCTCTTAATTGAACGGAATAGATTTCAAGAATCTGTTCCGTTTTTTTTTACAAACAAATTGTTATTGAAAATACACAGAAATAAAAAAACATCTGTATATTTGCATCAATCCGTGGGGAGAAATCCATGGATTGGAAAGGCATTTTTGCATGAAGTCCTAATACTATAAAATTCGCCAAATTTTACACCAAGGACAGAAATGGAATCATGCCCAGTTTGATTTTGTTTATGAAATAGGTATAAGCCTATGCACATATTCAAATCGGACGTGGGATGTTCTATATTCTATGGTTCATTTGGTGTACGGTGTTTGGCGATACCGATAGTATGATGGACGTAAGGCGGAACAAGTCTCACGTCCTTTTCGTTTTTATATATGTTTTATTCCCTAATTTGGAGACTTGTGGGGATAAAAAAAGATCTCTATATGAAACGATTTTTTCAAACCTTAATTTTATTATCAATAGGATGTGTCGTATATGCACAATCTTGTGATTTTAAACTAGCAAACGTTTACAAAAGCAATGGACTTTACATTTTTACTGACAGTGAACCTGTCAATGAGTATGATGTGGTTGAACATGAGAGAAGTGCAATATCCTGGAGTGGACAATACAGTGAGATAAAAAACAAATTAACAAGAAGAGCCTTACGAGATTATCCTGATGCTGACGGGATCATTATAACAATGGTAGAAGGACACGTTGATAGAGCTGTAGTTATAAAGTTCAAAAACAAAAATGCAGATAATTCACTAGCACGTGTGTATAGGACAAATGGTATTTTGACCTTTACAGATTGTGATCCCATCTGTGACTTTATAATTACTGCAAGATCAAAAGCCGTATTTGGCATCTCCGGACAATACTCACACGTCAAGAACAAACTGATTAAAAAGCTATTGAAAGTGAACAATGCTATTGATGGTGTGTTACTAACTTTTGCCAATGGAGGTGTTGATAGAGCTGTGGGAATAAAATTTAACAAATAATGCCTTGTGCCAATTCCTATTTTACATGTATTATATTCAATTTTTACATATATAAAAACACAACAACATGAGAATTAAACAATTTTTTTTATTACTTGTTCTTTCGATAGAAATCGCTTCCTCTAACGAACAAGATGGACATTTCTTTCTGAATTTGAAAGATAGGAATATACCCACAATGTCTGTCATAGACTCATTTCCTAAATGGTTTGACATAGATGGGAATACAGAGTTTAAAATAGTGCGAAATGACACTGATGGGATAGGGATGCTTCACCAAGCCTATCAGCAATATTATAAGGGAATTCCTGTAAATGGATGCATCGTACTAGTTCATTCACAGAACGACATCGTAAAAACAGCAAACGGTGTAATAATGAGAAACTCTGACAACATTGAAGTTTCCATAGGTGATGTAACACTCAAATCATCTAATGCAACCTCGTCTAAAACGGAAATCATTTCATTTGTACGAGATGGGAAAAAAACATTTCGAACGTGTCACAAAACAGCAGATTATGAAAATCACAAATTAATTTATACTGATGTAAAAACAGGAGATACATTAAAAATATTATCTACGACGTGTCATGCAACTGCAAATGGATACACAATGTATCATGGGTGGCAAAAAATGAATTGTTCCTACGATAAGGGAGAATATATCTTATATGACGATGAACGAAATATATACACACTATATGGAGGTAGTACGACCCAACGATATACAGATGTGACAAAAAAAAAAGAGATAATAGTTTAATCTATTCCCACACACAAACTCAATGGGGAGGGGTATTAACAAATATCAAAATATCTTGGTCTGCAAAAGGGTGGTGGTATGATTTGTGGGATACTAATCCTGACTTTTATCTTAAAATCAAAGATTCACGAGGAAACTTATTATATAAAACAAATGTAAAGGATGATAGTTCAGCTCCTGTGTCGTGGAATTTGAAGGACAAATTTATCTTTTTAGACGAAGGATCTACTATCGAAATATACGACAATGATGCAACTAGTGATTCGTACGGAGGGAATGTTGTCATATTAAAAGTAGAACCAGGAACTTATACTTGGTCCAATGAGAAGACTTCCGGAACATATACAATTGAAGCAGACCCAGCAATTGATGCTCATTGGGGAATGCAAAGAGTCTATGATTTTTACAAAGAAAAATTAGGCAGGAATGGATATAATAATTTAGGGACTAGAATATACCAATTTGTGGATCTGTATGGAGAAACAGGTGATCATGAATATAACAATGCATACTTTAATTATGATAACAATGGTATTGGATATATGGTATATGGATTGGGAGACAATATTGAATATACTCCTTTTGTTGCATTAGACATTATGGGACATGAGTTTTCTCATAGTGTTACCTCATTCAACGGACAAGGTGGATTAGATTATGAATCAGAGTCAGGTGCTTTAAATGAATCATTTTCTGATATTATAGGAACAGCGATTGAATTTTATACTTTAGGGAAAGATGCTAATTGGACAATTGGCGAAAGCATCTGCAAATTAGCTACAAATTTACGTGATATGAAGAATCCCAAAAATGCCATGTGTATAAGTAGAGAAAAATACATTAATTCAATAGTAGAGATAATGAATTTGAAAGACTCTACCGAGATTTCTTCTGAGACATGGGACATGATTAATTCTGTAGATTATACAATCTCCAATAATCCACAACCGGACACTTATAAAGGTAAATATTGGGTAAATACAGACGTTACCGATGACGACAATGACCATGGTGGTGTCCACACCAATTCAGGTGTACAGAATCACTGGTTTTATTTGTTGTCTGAAGGAGGAAAAGGGAAGAATGACAATGGAGAAAAATTTGATGTAAGAGGTATCGGAATTGATGAAGCAGTACAAATTGCCTATCGTAATCTTATATTCTATTTGACACCTCAGGCGACCTATGAAGATGCAGTAGAAGGTTCTATGTCTGCCGCAAAAGATTTGTACGGAGAATCTTCCATAGAACAAAAGTCTGTATATGACGCATGGTGTGCAGTTGGTTTGTGTATGGACAAATATGAATACCTATTTCAAGGTATAGATGACGTGACAACTAATAATCACCTATCTGCATACATTGAAGATGAAGTCTTACGCATAATGTCAGATATTGACACAGAAGTTTACGTTTATGATGTTTTAGGACGGTTTATACATTCATCGTCCATAAAAGCAAATGAATGGAATTCTGTAAATATCGGATCGAATAAGATTATGATTGTTAAGACAAAAGAAGGTGTAACCAAGTACTTGGCAAAATAAATATTTCCCCCCAATCTGTCAGTAACATTATAGCGAAAGCCGTATCCATTGAGTGCGGCTTTTTCGTTTTTCCCCTGATTTGGTAGTTTATGGTGCAAGATATAAATTTGCAGAGATGAAGAATTAAATTCAATGCGAGATGAGCAAAGGAATGACAGACAAGATAGAATATATAATAGCGTTGATAACAGAGTTTGCGCAAGCGCATGGGTTATCAACACAACAAGCCTATTTGTATTTGAAGAAATACAAAGGGATAGATTTCATTGATCAATTCTATGATGTTGAACATACATTCTCATTCGCGAATAGTGTTGAAGATTTAACTGTTTATTGCCATAGAATGGGAGGATATTTGCAATGATACTCTACCATGGTTCCAATGAATTGATTACAGAAATGTTATCGGCCTTGTCATCATCTCATTTGTTAAAGATTTGATTGTTAGCTTTTTCGGGTTTTAATCCATGATAAACCAGTTATGATTTAGTCTATGATGGTAATATATTCCCTTAAATTTTTATAGTTCAATCGCACATCTAAAAAGAATTGCACCACGAAAGTGCAATTTTTGATGCTTTTCTGCACTTTTGTAGTGCAATTTGCATATCTTTGCAAAAAACAGTCAGCCTATGGATAACAATTTAGTCACCTACATGCAAAATCAGTTGCAAAATGTGCCTACTGATTTTTATAGATATATGTTCGACAAAATAGATTGGCAGGAACGGATGTTCGGACTTGTCGGTCCGAGAGGTGTGGGCAAAACGGTTCTATTCCTGCAATACATCAAACAACGTCAGAACGAGGAATCTTTGTTTTATGTTTCTGCCGACAATACGTATTTCTCCAACCACTCACTTATAGAACTTGCTGACCAGTTCTCTAAAGAAGGAGGACAACATTTGTTTATTGACGAAGTGCACAAATATGCGAACTGGTCAAGGGAACTTAAACAGATATACGATACTCATCCAGATATGAAAGTGGCTTTCACTGGGTCCTCTGTACTTGACATAACGAAAGGAGAGGCAGACCTTAGTCGCCGTGCCCCTATCTATACTATGCAGGGACTCTCTTTCCGAGAATATCTTGCCATGACGCATCACATAAATGCCCCAATGCTTTCGTTGCAGGAGATTATTGAGAATAAGCCTCTTTCCATCGAAGGACTTCCTCATCCGCTTCCTCTTTTTAAAGAATATTTGCGACGTGGTTACTATCCTTTTGCGACAGACGGTTTGTTTGATGTTAAACTAAGCCAAATTATCAATTGGACGATGGAGGTGGATATTCCTCAATATGCGAACATGAATGCATCAACAGGACGGAAACTAAAGAAACTGCTGGGTATTATCGCTATGAGTGTTCCATTCAAACCGGTTATGGATAAAATTGCCAAAATGATCAACGTAAGCAGAAATGATCTGTCTGATTATTTCTTATACATGGAGAATTCAGGTATGATTGCACAGCTACGCGACACTACAAATGGCATCATGAGCTTAGGAAAGGTAGAGAAGGTCTATTTAGACAATCCTAATTTAGCATACGTGTTGGGAGAGGAATCTTCCAATATCGGCAATATCCGCGAAACCTTTTTCTTTAATCAGATGCGTATCCACAACAAAGTAATCGTTTCCAAACAATCCGACTTTGAGATTCAAGACATGACCTTTGAAATAGGTGGAAAAAACAAAGGTCAGAAACAACTTTCCAATCTTAAAAATGGATATGTTGTTAAGGATGACATAGAATATGGATCAGGCAATATCATTCCTCTATGGTTGTTTGGATTGAATTATTAAATCCATTCACTTTATCTCGATTCCCTCACAAAATCCTTAGCCGGCACCTCAATAATCTTGCCGTCCTTATCGAGAGGATGATCGTCTCATTGTTGGCTGCCTTCTTCTCGAGAAATTCCTTTTCGGCGATTTTTAGGGCAGCTATGATTTTATCTAAAGTTTTGTTCTCGTCCATGACTATTTCTCTATCGCCTTAATCTTATCCGCATACTTGCTCCAACCTTTTGCGGTTTTGTATTTTTCCACGCTCTCTGCAGGGACGTAGATGGTTTGAATAGGAGTTCTAAAAAATAGTTCCTCTACAGTCGGCGGTTCTTCGTTTTCTATCGTGATAGTTTTAAGAGAAGAACACATTGAAAATGAATAATCTCCTATACTGATTACTGAATTAGGAATTACAACGCTACCAAGGTTACAATTATAGAATGCACAAGTTCCAATCTTAGTCACACTTTGGGGTATCGACACTTCTTTTAATGAGGATCTATTAAATGCGTCATTTCCAATTTCCTTTACACCGTTTGGAATCTCAATACTGGTAATATCAGAATCAAGAAAAGCTGCCTCACCAATATGTGTCACGGTGTTCGGAATGGTGCAAGTAACTCTTTTGGTTGGGAATAATAACAAAGTGTCTTTTGCCTTGCTGAACAACACACCATCGACTGAAGAGAAAACCTTGTTTTTGGATGCCACCTCTATTCTTTCAAGGCTATAGCACTCCCAGAAAGCCTCCTTGCCAATCTTATTCACACCGTAAGAGATGGAAACGCTGCTAAGGTTGTTACATTTCCTAAATGCCCTATCACCAATCGAAGTCACACTACTAGGAATAATCACGGCAGTAAGTTTCCTGCTGGCTTCAAAAGCATTATTTTCAATCATTGTCACATGATACTTCTTCCCATTGTATTCTACTTTGTCTGGAATGGTGATTGTGTCTGTATATCCCACATATTTAGCCTCTTTTTTAAATCTCACAGCAGCGGTTTTTGTTTCCTCATTAAGTTTGTAACAGATTGTATCTCCGTCGCGGTTTGCGATACAGGTGTCAATGGCCGTTGCATTATGAATCCCAGAAAGATCACTTCCTTTCTGGTTTTGTTGTTTCTTTCCTACAATTTTAATTCTCGGACATTTTTTGAAGACTTCTTCCCATTTCCCATTCTCAGAATCAGGCACTATCACTGTTGTTTCTTTCCCTGGTTTTTTTATTTGTGTTTTAGGCTTATAAACCTTTTTATTGAATTCTATATTGGAAAACCAGCTTTTTTGCAAAACCACTTCCCTCAGGGAACAAGTTATGCGGTACGCTATTGTCTTCTTATCATCTTTCTTTTTTAATTCTGAATGTAAACTAAGATCCTGTGAATATTCTGTTCTATTGAAAGCGTCCGATCCAACATTGGTGACGGAATTTGGAATCATCACACTATCTAAATTAACACACCCTATAAAGGCAGAATCGGCAATGCTGCGAACGGACTTTGGAATCTCTAAATTGGTAAGAGTTTCACAACAAGCGAAAGTTCCTTTATTTATGCGGTCAACTGATTTCGGAATCGTAACGCTGTCTAATTTTACGCAACCTACAAAAGCCCAATCTTCGATGTCAGTCACAGACTCTGGAATTGAAACTGTTTTCAGTCTGTCACAATCTGTAAATGCAAATTCCCCTATAGTCTTCACTCCTTTTGGAATCATCACACGTTCTAAACTGACACAACCTAAAAAAGCGGCCATCCCGATCCTATTCACAGATTTTGGAATTGACACATTCTTCAGACTACTACAATTTGCAAAAGCGAAGTCATCTATCTCCTTCACACCTTGAGATATAATTACACTTTCTACAGTACTGAACCTAAAAGCAAACATTCCAATATTCTTTACTGTTTTGGGGATCGTTACACTTTTTAGGTTTTTACTATAAAACGCATTTGGCAGAATTGTCCTCACTGATTTTGGAATTTCATAGGCTACCTTTTTATTGTTTATGGGGAATGCAAGTAATGTGTCCTTTGCTTTGTTAAACAACACGCCATCTTCTGACGAATAGAATTTGTTGTCGGGTGCAACCTCTATATTTTCAAGACGAGTCATGTTCCATAATGCAAGCGATTTAATCTGTTTCACTGTGTTAGGGACAACATAGGACAAATTTTTCTTTTCCATGGGAAATGCAATCAACGTGTCCTTCGCTTTATTGAACAACACTCCATCTTCTGACGAATAGTATTTATTGCCAGCCGCAACCTCTATGTTTTCAAGATGACTGATGCTACGCAATGCCAGCCATTCTATTTGTTTCACCGTGCCAGGGACAACATAGGACAAACTTTTCTTTTTCTCTGGGAATGTGATTAACGTGTCCTTCGCTTTATTGAACAGCACGCCATCTTCTGACGAATAGAATTTGTTGTCAGTTGCAACTTCTATTTTTTCAAGTTCAGGACAATCTCCAAAAGCTTCTTTGTCGATACTGTTTAGAGTGCCGGGTAGGGTAATGCTTGCCAAATAGCTATTGAATTCAAAGGCATCTTTAATGATACTTGTCACCTTATAAACTTTCCCATCAAAAGTGACCTCCGAGGGGACTGTCACATTACCTGCGGGTCCCGAATAGAGGGTGTCTCTGGATTCTACTCCAGCTATTACTTTAAAAGATGTCTCCCTAGTAGGATTTTCTTGTTTTATTACCGCAACATCTGTTTCTGACATGATTTGATATTTCAACGTCTGACCCTTGTAAGCAAACTCAAATGTCTTATCTTCCTGTGCTTGCACAAAACTTGTGAAGAACAATGCGAATAATAAAATGGTAAAAATATTTTTCATTGCAGCTGATATTAATGAAGACAAAAATACCGAAATTTTCTGTTTGGCTGACGATTTCTGCAAACTTTTCAAAAATCACCGTCTTATTAGTTATTCGACGGAATCCATGCCCCAAACAAATTCACAACGACTTTCCTTGTGTTTTTTTGTGAATCAGTCAATGAAATATACCCTGATTTAATTAAATCTACTTTCCCTGACTACTACAAATTAAGATGGTCATTCCGTTAAAATATTCCATATGCTTTTTTTAAAGTTTCTGCCCTATTTCTCAGGGCTACACTTCCAACTCTCTCCACATATAAGTCAAACCTTTCCATATTGAATTCATCCTCCATGAAGTCCTCGTCCAGACGAAGGTCAATCATATCCTGTTCCGTCTTATAGAATGGATACAGATACAGAAGGTCAAGAAGCGCTTTTTCCGGAGTTGCCATAAAAAATCCTTTCCCGTCTCGACCAACCATGGGTTCATAGCCAAAAAAGAAAGACGGTTTCACTGTCTGATAGACAAAAGTCCCGAATCTGTTATCAAACCTACATGTCTTTAGGGTTGTGACAGATGTTATGGTCGTTACCGCTTCCGGTATCATTTCATAAAAGCAAAGCGTATAATGTAGACTGACATATGATGGCGAATAGATGACATTTGCTATCCTGCGCACGACATCGACATACCTGACGCATTCGGGAAAAGAATACCAGCCTTGTCTTAGCGGCACCAGAAGCCCCTTTTCACACCATCTGACAATGTTCTTCTGTTGGAAGTCAGGATATATGCTTCTAATCTGATTCAGACTGAAACAGTCCAACCCAGCAAAACACTCCTTGAAATCCAAAAATCCAATCATATATCAATTATTTTACAATCAAGCACAAATGTATATATTTCAAAATTCAGCCCGTCGGGAAGAAGGTCTATACGCTCATCATCATATATGAAATGTATAGTTTAGTGGAATATCCCGTTGAAAAAGTGTTATTCCGTTATACGCATTTCCCTCCTATTTGAAGAGACGCACGTCCGTGCGTCTCTTCAAATATATATCATGTTTATCTATGTGCCGACTGTCTAGTATTCCTCTTCAGGACACTGCTTTACTGTAAGCTCAACATCTCCTCCTTTTTCTGCCTTTATAGATAAAACGGTCGCATTCTTAAGAGAAAGTCCAGATGTTATAAGTATATCCGCACCAGGGTCCTCAGCCGCTGCCACCAACAAATCTGCCAAGTTTTCTTCATGCTCTCTATCATACACAACATAGACATATTTTCTCTTTTCTCCAAGTTTATTGCAATACGTATGCTTCTTGCTGATGTTATCCATCATAGAGAAAGTGTATTCTGCCAACTCCGAATACGTGTACTTCACAGTTGAGGTCACACATCCCTCTGAATCTGGACCGTTATATTCGTCCAAATCGTCTCCACATGCATTAAAAAGTGAACACATCGTCACAATGGACAATGTAAGAAGAAGAATGAATTTAAAATTTTTTTTCATATTACTCTTTTTATGAGTCCAACATTCAATACAATCCTCCTCTTCTGGTAGGACTCGTTTCTCCAAAAAAGAAGTGTTTTCAAAACAAAGACACAAGGTAAAGAATTATATTGGAAATCAAAAGGGTCTCTTCCTTATATTTTGTTTTTTTTCATCGATTACACCCGTTAAAATTAAACTCGAGGGTGAGTCAAAATTTAATTTTGGCTCACCCTCATCCTCTATTATTTCAGTCAACAGACTTATTTTCACTTCTTAACAATCTGTTTCGTATAGTTTTCACCATCTGAAACAACTCGTACAAGGTAGATACCCTTGCTAAGTTCTTCCAAATTGATACTATGACTGGATTTGCCATAAACCTCTTCACTCACATGAACGGTACCCATCATATCAATCACCTCTATTGTAACCTTTTCTGCTGATTCCTCATCAAAGTAGATGTTCAGATAATCTTGCACTGGATTAGGACTGATCTCACATCCCAACGTGCTGGCAATCACCTCTGGAGATGCAACATCTATATTAACTGGATTGACCTTGGAATTAATATAGGCTAAAGCACCAACCAAACCTGCGTTGTAGTCGATACCGCCCTCTGTTCCCGAATAATTATTGATGTCATCTTTATAATCTCCATTGTTTCGGGAGCCTCCGACCAAATAACCTAATTGAGCGAATTTATAGTTTTTATCTACTTTTGGCAACTTAGCTTGCTCTTTCTCCAAATCATTGAGATCTGTTCGGTAAAGGTTTCTGTGGTGGGAATAAGCAGGATAGTTGTCACCAAATCCGACGATGTAGGAAAAATTCCTTCCATTGCGTCCCATAAGGTAATCCACAGTAGTATAGATATACTGATTGAGTTTTTCTTCACCCGTTAATTTATCATACAATGCGCAGACGAAAGCTTGGTTAGCAGGGAAACGAAGAACTCCCCATGGTTCTCCACCCCACCCACTTCCTGGCAGTTTGTTTAAAAAGTAACCAGAACTAGGAATGTACATGGTATCAGCATAAAATTTCAATACTTTGAGTGCTTGTTCTCCATAAGCCGATTCGGATCCAAGAGAAGCCATATTGTAGGCAGCCAAGTCTTCTCTATGGTCATAGCAAAGACTGTAGTTGTAATTGTACTCTTTGCGATTATTCAGCCATGAGCAATTCTCCTCCGCCTTCTTCAGATATTTTGAATCTTTCGTGGTCTTGTAGAGTTCTGCATACATAGTGACCATGTCGTGTATATAAATGTTACTCACTGGATATTGAGGAGCCGTAGTGGTTCCTTTCGGAGTGTTCTCGACAAATTCACATGCCACCTTTGCTTTCTCAAGACATGCTGCGGCATAGTCTTCATCATATTTGGCATAGACGCGTGCCATGACGGCAAGAGCGGCACTGGCTTGTGAGGCCATGGCAGTGACATTTCCAGTAGCTTTCGATATTGGGCGAGTACCATCAGCCTCACCTCCTAATTGTACTGGAATAGCGGATTTAACCGTTGAAGTGCACCATACCTTGTGATCCATGTTTCCATCTCCCTTTTGGTAGTAGAAGGTGCGGTTATCACGCACTGCCTTCAAAATGTAATCCGTTGCATATTTCGCCTCATTCAAGATATCAGGGATACCGTCTGGCTCACCCTTACCGCCTTCCCATGTGTAATCGTCTGAATCGATGTAACCATGGTAATCCTCCGAGTAGAAATCAGGATATCCCTCTGGGAAAGCAGTATATCCCAACAATAACATGTAAGAAGAGTAGAAGAAGGTCTGACCGAAGAGCACGAAGTCACCACAATCAAACCAACCGCCAGTCAGGTCATAATCCCCATCAGCATCCTTCAAATAGGATTTACCTTTCACGAACTTGCTACGATCAAACTGAATCTGATTACTTACATCATTGGCTTCATGTGTCGCAACAAGCCAATTTACACCTTCGCCCATGCGCTGAGCTCCATAGAAACGCGTGGTCATCCATAACGCTTTTTGATATTGTTCATTATCAAATGATAACTCAAATTGCGCCAAAACGTTACTGCACATAACACTGCACAGGAAACCTGCTACTAAATACCTTAATTTTACCATATTTAATGTGTTTATCATGAATATACGTGTTTTCATAAACATTTATACTTTTTATATCGACTTTAAAATAGTCGCACAAATATATAATTAATTATCATACCATTTAATTATTTTCAATAAAAATTACTGATTCTCACGCTACTAAACTGTCCTTGAACCTTGATAGAAATATCATACCATGGTTTATACAGTTTATACTTTTCCATAAAGAATACATTTCCATGACCACCCTACAGAAATCAATTACTCATGAGATTTAACGTTTTGTAATATGTTCTAATCCATTTCGTGTTTTTTTCAGTTTGTGGGAACGTAGCATATCTCTTCCGTTGTGATGTTGTGTTATTTTTTTATATCTTCGATTCATACGTTGCAATGAATAAGAAGAAATCTTACCTTTGGATTTATATTCTAACTAAAAGACAAAACATGAGCATAAGAAAGGTACTTTCCTATATTCTTCTATGGACATTGACAGAAGTTGTCAATGCACAAACGGGCGATCTTCCTCGTGTGTCTCCCGAATCTCAAGGTGTATCTTCCTCCGATATAAAAACCTATTTTGACAACATACTCTCCTGTCCCACGGGCGAACCGCACGGTATTATGATTCTTCGTCACGGTAAGGTGATCGGCGAACTCTTCCCGAAACCGTTCGACGCCTCCTATCCGCAGATGCTCTATTCAGTTGCCAAGTCTTTTGTAGGAATAGCGGTTGGTCTGGCGATCGAGGAGAACCGCCTACGGCTGACGGACCGTGTGGCCTCCTTCTTCCCTGACCTGCTGCCGGACTCGATCTCCGACAACCTGGCCTCGATGACGGTCCGCGACCTCCTGACCATGACCTCAGGCATCCAGCCTGACCCGCTGATGCGCACGACGGGTGCTGACTGGATTCGACGATACCTCGCCAAACCGGCCGAGAAGCCGGGCGAGACCTTCCACTACGACTCCATGTGCTCCTACCTGCTTTCCGCCATTGTACAACGGGTGACGGGACAGAAACTGTTGGACTATCTGATGACAAGGATCTTCATTCCGATGCATATCTCAGTTGTTGAATGGGAAGAGAGCCCCGAAGGCATCAACACGGGCGGCTGGGGACTACGCATGCAGGTGGAGTCAATGGCTAAGATCGGCCAACTGCTGCTCAACAAGGGCAACTGGGAGGGCAAGCAACTCATCTCGTCCGAGTGGGTCGAGGAGATGACCTCCTCGCTGCAGGAAACGGGTATGATGGACACGTACGGCTACCATATATGGCGCTGCGACTACCCGAATGCCTACCGCGCCGACGGGGCCTTGGGACAGTACATCATCGTGGCGCCCGACGAGGACATGGTGGTGGCCATCACGCAGGCGAACACGAGCAACGGTGTGGCGGAGCGTCACCTTGTCTGGGATCTCCTCCGCAAGGTGAAGAGCGAACCCCTGCATGACACAAGCGGTTATGTTCAACTGCAGAAGGCGCAATCCGCCTACTCGTTGCCGACGGTGGACATGGGCAAACGCAACATCAGAAGCCTCTCGAAGATGGCGAACCAGACCTTCACCTTAGGGGCGAACGGGCTGGACTGGAAGTCAGTGCGATTCGAGCCAGGCAAGGACACACTACGGGTCATCGTTACCACCACGACGGATGAGCGATACACGATTTTGGCGGGGCGCGGAGAGTGGCTCACCACCCACACCGACGCCTATCCACCCTATAGCATACGGGCTGTAGGACGTTTCAAAGGTATTCATGGCCCCTTCCACGTGGCAGGATGCTATGGCGGAAACACATCCGAGCTAATCCTCAAGGTGCGCTACACCAGCTGGGGCAGTGGAGCCGACCTGCACTTCCAACAGGCGAAGGGCCAACTCTCCCTGCAGCTCAAGGAGAACGGCAAACGCAAGGCGTATGGAGTCGAGATGGTTGTGGAGGGAAAAGAGCTAAAAAGCCACCCCGTGAGGTAGCAGAAAGCAACCACACACGATTTCAACATTTTATCGACCTTGTGCATTCTCACCCCGACCTTGTCCCCTGAGACTGTCATTCACGACAAGAAGATTTTTTGACCCTCTGCCATAATTTGGCACACCTCGTTTCTTCCTTTGCAAAAAACATTAATGCGTATGGGAACAAAGAAAATTTGTTTTGTGTTTTGGGGGATTGTATATTTAGTCAAATTTAAAACTTAAGATTATGGCAAATTATTCAAACATTGGTAAGGGAGGTATCGTTAAAGAAGGGGTTTTTAACAGATTCCCCGATTTAATCCCTGCGGGGAACTGGGATAGTGACAAGCACAAAAAACTGTTAGTAATTGGTGAAAGTAACTATTTTGACGATAATGTTGATAGCGAGTTTAAAAATCCAGAAGCGTGGTACAAAGGAGAGGACACTCTACACTTAATTCCAGAGGGGAAAAAAACTGATGTAAATAATTGGATTGCGTATCGTAGTTTTGATAGGTTATGCAAAACCATAAAAGAAGTGTTAGAAGGTTCTACCTGTGAACACATTTATGATGAAGCAAAGTTTTATAACTATTTTTTGCGTCCCGCAACAGTTCAGGAAAGAAGCAAGTCATTTAAGAAAGACTGTACGCCATTAGACCGTGATGTGGCAGGTTCAACATTATGTGAAATCATTGAATTGGACAAACCTGATATTATTATTTTCGTAAGCAAATACGCATATTTAGAATTCATAAATTACATAGAATCAAAAGAATATAAAAACAATATCCCTATGGATTTTGTCAATCACCCAGCACACCCTGCGTCTTGGTACAATAAAAATGGCAATGGGATGCAAAAATTTAAAAAATTATTAAGTGATTATTGGATTTGCAAATAGAACAACATTACTACTTTCAAACTAGCGCCGCCGAAAAATTCGACGGCGCTGTTTTTTTATGCCCACACCCCTAGAAAAATGCTTAAAAATTCGCAGTACCACTTCACATTTTCAATGAAAATTCGCAGTAGTGTTGCGAATTTTTATATATTTGCAAAAAAGTAATAAGCTATGAACGAGCGAGTTTTGCAAATTACAGACGATGAAAGCGTGTTTTTGTTCGGCGCACGACAAACAGGCAAGACAACAATGCTGAAGGACCTTTACCCTGAGGCTGTTTATTACGACCTGCTTCAAACTGACGTGCTGAATCGTTTCCGCCAGCGGCCTGCTCTGTTGCGCGAAACGCACCGAAACGCCCCCGAAGGTCAATTGATAATTATCGACGAGATTCAGTATGTGCCCGAACTGCTCAATGAGATTCATTGGCTGATAACAAATCGCCACCTGCGATTCATACTCTGCGGCTCTAGCGCACGCAAACTGAAACGACAGGGCGTGAACACCCTTGGCGGACGCGCTGTGCCACAGTATCTGTTCCCGTTTGTGAGTTGCGAGATCACAGACTTCGATATCGACCGCGCCGTGAACAACGGAATGATTCCGCGCCATTATCTGAAAGACAATCCGACCAGTCTGCTCAAGGCATACGTAGGCGTTTATCTGCGCGAGGAGATTCAGGCCGAATCGCTGGTGCGAAACCTTGCCGGCTTTTCCCGGTTCCTCGAAATTGCCGCAATGACCGACGGTGAAATGGTTAATTACCTGAACATTGCTTCGGATTGCGGAGTGAGCGCCAATACGGTGAAGGAGTATTTCCAGATTCTTGTGGACACGCTTGTGGGCTACATGGTTCCAGCCTACGTGCACAAAGCCAAGCGGAAGGTTGTGCAGGCTCCGCGCTTCTACCTGTTCGATGTGGGCATCACCAATTACCTGTTGGGCCGCACGAGGTTGCAACGTGGCGCTGTTGAGTACGGTCACGCATTCGAGCACGTTGTGGTTCAGGAAGTTATCGCATATTTGAGTTACACCGACAACCCCAACAGACTCTCGTATTGGCGGACATACACGCAGGTTGAGGTTGATATGATTTTGGGCGATGCCAAAGTGGCCATTGAGATAAAATCGGCCGAAGAGGTACTTCCCAAACACCGCAAAGGGTTGAAAGCCTTTTCCGAAGAGCATCCCGACTGCCGTTTGATGATAGTGTCGCTCGACCGCTTCAGCCGCATTGTCGATAAAATTGAGTATCTGCATGTTACTGATTTCTTCAAGAAACTTTGGGCGCATGAAATCGTCTGAAAAATCCTTGAAAATTCGCAGTACTACTTCACATTTTCAATGAAAATTCGCAGTATTGTTGCGAATTTTTAAGATAAGGATTGGCTTTTGCTCTATTTTTTATTAAAAATCGGTCGATTTTTGCTCTGTTTTTTATTAAAAACAACTGATTTTTTGCTCTGTATTTTCTCATCCTTTATCCATAATGGCAACACTATCAAGGTTGTACCGTTGTATACATTGTCCTCTATATACAAGGGGGAATAAAATTGTAATCTACCAAACCGAGGACTGACAATCACATATTGACGTCCGTTTGGAAAATGAAACCGTGTGGTTGTCGCAGGCTCAGATGGCAGAACTATTCGAAAAAGATTACCATGACATAGAAGTGCGTCCCCTTTATGACACTACCTCATAAAATTTACCGGGAATAACATTTTTCAACCTCTGCCACCATTTGGCATAGGTTGCTTTTTTCTTTGCCCTCATCATTCTAAAAACAAAAGAAAAAAGAGATATGAATACTCACAACCATCCAAATTACGACAGCTTGGCTTCTCTGCAAGAGGTGATGCGTAGAATCCGCCTTATACATGGCAGTAATCATAAAAAGGCGGAGGAACTTGTCATGGAGGTGCTAAATGCCCCTAAAAGCATCATAAACATTGACGCCAACGACATTTGCGAGTTGTTTCAGGGGGAAGAAGAAATCCTCCTTTTGGAGATCTCCGTCAATGAGATGAGCGAGATGCGAATGGAACAGCTGATGGAGGTTATCGAGAAGGAGGTGGCGCACCTCGAATATTTCAACCAACTCCTCATGTATTTCTTTGTCCCTCAAGATTTCCCTTTGACGATGGACGAATTGAATACCTTCTTGGATTATACCAATCTGAATTATGGACTATCCGAGGTGATCTGGGGCTCAGTCTTCGTGCCGACTCAACAACCTGCGATTCGGGCTATCATGATGTTACAGCATGGGGTGTCTGAATCATAACCATTTGTGTCATCCCGACACGACTTCAGTGGCGGACAGAGCGAGGACATCGCCTGCCACCACACCATTGACGGTATTCTGAACGGCGAGGACTCCACTTCGTTCGATTCATTGGTTCAGCATTGCGAAAATGAGTGGTTGGAGAGAAAGAGAAGCACCTGCAATATGATGGGGACGGGAATGGGGGTGGAATTGAAAGATTTTCATTTTTTTGATAAATTTGAAGGGAATATATAAATTTAGATTATGAGTAAATAATTAAAAAAAGCACATTGTACGAAAAGTGACTTTGAATGGATAAAGTTAGACTAATAAATAATCTCACATTATGAATAAAGAAGAAATAGAATATATAATTAAAAAATACCAATCCCTATCATCAAGGTATTATAAACGTAATAATGAGGGAAAGGCAGCCCTATATGATAGAATTGCTGAGCAGTTAGAATATGATATCGACAATTATATTGGCAATGATAACTTCACGTCAGAAGAGGAAATAATTGAAGACATTAGAAATTTGTTTGATACAGTTGACAACTTCTATGACGAAGAAGATTATGACAATATGGACATGTTAGATTGAAAAAGTTTGAGAATTGGAACCAAATATAATTTTATAAGATTATGTCAGAAATTAATGCAAGCATAGTAAAAGTCGAAAATATATTATCATTAAAGAATCTAAGAATCCCTGAATATCAACGACCATATAGATGGGAGACAGAGAATGTACGTCAGTTGTTGGAAGATATCCTGACAAGCAAAACCTTTGGGAAAAAACAATACAGAATAGGTAGTGTCATTTTGCATGACAATAACACAGAAAACTCACTGGATTTGGTAGATGGACAGCAAAGAATAACAACCCTATTTTTAATTAAAAAAGCATGCTATAAAGAAGATATTTTGTCTTGTAATTTGAGATATAACCACATGGATTCTTATAATAACATTAAAAGCAATTATGCATATATTGATTCTTGGTTAGATGAAAATTGCAAAGAAAACAGAACGGACTACTTTAAATATATAAGTGAGTCATGTGAGTTTGTGAAAATAGTTGTCTCAGATTTATCTGAAGCATTCCAAATGTTCGATTCTCAAAATGGAAGAGGAAAAGAGTTAGAACCTTATAATTTACTAAAGGCTTATCACATACGCACAATGGAACAAGAAGTTCAAGAAGAAAAAATAAAATGTGATAAAAGATGGGAAGAAGCTACTCAATATAATGCAACTCCTAAAAAAAATGACCCTAACATTGACATCTTAAAACAATTGTTCGAAGAACAACTATATAGAAGTCGTATTTGGTCTCGTGGATACAATGCTTGGAACTTTTCCAAGAAAGAAATAGGAGAGTTTAAAGGGTTTACTATTGACAAAAACCATCCTGCAATTTTCCCTTTTCAAAACCCGCAATTACTTCAGCACTTGACATCAAAATTTCATAAGAATATTTTATTAGGTACTGTTGCAACTCAAAATCGATTCGTTAATGGAGATGACGAAAAGATTGATCCTTTCGTAAACATAACCCAACAAATTGTAAATGGCAGACCCTTCTTCGATTATATAGAAACGTATGTGGAAATATATAAAAGGATGTTTATTGACATTAACACATATCAATTAAGCGAGTTTAAAGAGTTTTACTATACTTTTTGTTTGAATTATGGCGTTTCTGGAGGGAATAGAAAAAATGATGAGTTTGCTTTTTATCCCAAAAAAGATGCATTAAGGAGGGGGGACACATACCTTAGAGAAGTTTATAAATCGTTGGTTTTTGTCCTATTCGACAAGTTTGGTGAAACAATACTAAATAAATATTTTAAGGTACTTTATAGGATCATTTATTCTAACAGAATAACACAAGGTCAAGTCAAATATATATCTATGGTAAACATTCCTATTAAATTTTTTAAAATAATCAGTGATGCAAAAAGTTGTACAGATTTATTCCAATTGTACCAATTCCTTCCTAACGATAATACTAATTTTGCTTATGAAAAAAGAATGAAAAACGAAACAGTGAGAAGGTTTATAATGAAAGGAGAATAATAATATGGAAAATGAAACATTAAGTAAAAACATAAAAGAAATATTTGATGGTCAATACAAATATATTGTACCTTTATATCAACGTAATTTTGCATGGAGAAAAGCAGAAATAGAGCAACTCCTCCAAGATATTTATGAGGCATTTAATAAGAATCTGAATAATAGTCAAAGTTATAATTACTATATTGGCAGTTTGATTGTATTAAAACGAATCAATGGAGATTTAGAAGTAATTGACGGGCAACAACGTTTGACGGCATTATCTTTAATTACTAAAATATTAGGTATTAATAAAAAACCACGACTATTCTATGACTCTCGTCCAGAGGTGGAGGATTTTTTCCAAGCATTTTACTCTTCTAATGATAACATATGTACTATTGATTATCCACAGACATTTTATTTAAGAAATGCGATAGATATTATAAAAGAAACAAATCTTGATGCGACAGGAGAAAAAAATATTAAAGTATCAGATAAAGATAAAAAATTTGTAGAGTATTTTGCAAATAATGTTTTTTTGGTTCGAGTAGAAATACCAGAAGATACTGATGTTGCATCATATTTTGAGATAATGAATAATAGAGGGGTACAACTTCAAAAACATGAGATTCTTAAATCGCTTCTTATTGCCAAATTAGATAATGAATTTGATCAGAAACAATTTGCTCAAATTTGGGATGCATGTTCGCAAATGGATACACCAATTCAAAGAGCATTTAACACTGCCGAGACTCGAAAAAAATATTTTGGAGAAAAATACGACATATTTATCGCTCCGTTTGAAATATTAGATAAAGCAAAGCCTAGTAATCCTATTCCAAGCAAAAGCTATAGTATAGAAGAAATTATTATTGGAAACGCGAGCAAAGGATTTTATGATAATAACATTGATGATGATAACGAAATAGAAGAAGATGTTTCAGAATACAAATCCATAATAGATTTCCCAAATTTTTTGATGCATGTTTTACAACTTAAATGCCCAAATGTCAAAATTCCCTTGAATGAAAGGTATCTTTTGTCTGCATATGATGATATAGCGAAAGTACAAACAATAGATCCAAAAGATTTTATTAATACTTTGCTTTTTTGTCGCACAGTTTTTGACAGATACATTGTAAAAACAGTTACAGACAAAAATGATGAAGATGGAATAAAATGGACATTAAAGAAACCAATTAGATATAACAAAGGATGGAAATTTATAGATACTTTTAGGAGAAATTCACATGAAGATAACATTGAAGAAAAAGACAGTGATGAACAAAAACGAATAGTAAAGGCATTATCAATGTTACAGGTATTTGTTAGAGCAAAAAATTATAAAACTTGGTTGTATAAAATCATGGAATGGTTTTATACAACAAAAAAATGGTCTTTAGATGTTACCTATGAAGAATATATTAATTTGTTAGATGAAATCATCCTATCAAATTACAAAGAATTTTCACCTCAAAATATGATATATGAGACAGATTCTTTATCCAAAGAAAATTCATATTCGTTAGGAACGAACACACCTCATTTTCTTTTTAATTTTATAGACTATCTATATTGGGTAGATAGTAAAAAAGAGAAATCTATTTTTGGAGGGAAAAACCCAAAAAAGTTAGAAGAATTTGATTTTAAATATTGGAATTCAGTAGAGCATCATTTAGCACAGCAATATGCAAAAGATATTGACAAAGATGGCTATACTAATTACATTGACAATTTAGGTAACCTTTGTTTGATAAGTAAAAATGCCAACTCTCGGTTGAATGACAGATCCGTACAAGAAAAATGCGAAAGAAGCAAAAGGAATAAAATGGGGCCTAACAGACAAATTATGTATAATGAAACAAAGAATTCTGATGATACTTATACTTGGGATAAACACAAAATAAAAAAACATTATAATGAGCTTTTAGAACTATTATCGAAGCGCAGAGAAATTCTAAAATAAATGCCATAATAACTTATGTCCATCCACTTCATCCCCAACACCGCCCACAACATCGAAGTGCTATCACGGGTGAAATCCGTGAAGCACACGCTATGGATTGGCACCGCCGATATCAAAGACCTCTATGTGGAGGTGGGCGGTGAGAAGAAACCGTTTCTGGCACTGATCGCTCAACTCATCCGAAGGGGTGTGGAGGTGAGACTAATCCATGCAAAAGAACCGGGACCGAACTTCCGTGAGGACTTTGATAAATACCCCGTGTTGTTTAGCCGGCTGGAGCGAGTGCTGTGCCCAAGGGTTCATTTCAAGATGTTCGTATTCGACTGCAAAGAGGTTTACGTGGGTAGCGCCAACCTCACAGGAGCTGGCGTCGGAATGAAAGCTGAAACAACTCGCAACTTCGAAGCTGGAATACTGACCGACGACCCGCAAATCGTCGAACAAGCTATGAACCAGTTTGATGAAGTGTGGATAGGCAAACATTGCAAAACTTGCAAACGAAAAGATTTCTGCTCGGATCCTATCGTGTGAATATAGAAGAGAGCACACAAACATTTCCCATCAATCGACTAATAGGTTCTTGCGATGGTTGGGAAAAGAGAAATAAAAAGAACCTGCTTTTAAAACAAATACAACCCCAAATGTCCAACATATTCCTCTCCCGCATCACCAACACCCACGTTCCGTGTGAAAACGATGGGTATCCTTTCTCCATTCCTGCAATAAAAACGCTGAAGACCATGGAGTTCACCACCAATGTGACCTACTTCATCGGAGAGAACGGTAGCGGCAAATCCACCCTGATGGAGGCAATCGCCGTAAAAATGGGGATGAATGCGGAAGGGGGCGGACAGAACTTCCGCTTCAGCACCAAAGAGACCCATTCGAACCTTCATGAATCGCTACGTTTATCCAAGACGCCTTACCGCCTGAGCGACATGTTTTTCTACCGGGCAGAGAGTTTCTACAATGCCATCTCCTACCTCGCAAGTCTCGATGACAATCCCTTCCGATCCTATGGGGGTGTAAACCTACACGAGTACAGTCATGGTGAAGGGATGGTCCTCTTCTTCGAGAATCGGCTGAAACGCGGATTCTATCTATTTGACGAGCCTGAAGCTGCACTATCGTATCAAAACCAACTACGGTTCCTCGTCTGGATGAAACAAGCTGTAGAGGCCGGCAGTCAGCTGATCATCAGCACCCACTCGCCCGTGCTCCTCGCCTATCCCGGCGCAACAATCTATCATCTCAACGAGAATGGCATACAACAAACCTCGTATAAAGAGAGCTATATCTACCAAGACATGCGTTCCTTCATCAATAATGTACCTCTGGTACAAGAGGAACTTGGACTGCTCTCATAGTCCATAAAGGCAGGTCGATCAACTGAGCCTTAATCATCCGCCACTACTTCTACGACATCATCCATGAGATTCCATACGCCTGTGCGGCTAACAACTGGGAGAAGACATCCTTTTTTAGCACCGCAATCGCACATGGCATCCGTCCGTTGGAAATAGTATATTCCACGCCATCATAGCCCATACTGCGAAAGAAGTCCTTGTACTCCTCATACGTGAAGGTGCGTTTAAAATCAAAACCCAACCATCTGAGCATTTGAAGAAACCAACTGACGGACTTACTCCGATGCGGAGCAACATACGTCGGGATAATCACCTTCCCACCATCTTTACACACTCTACACAGTTCACTGATGGCCTCTTGCGGCTTATCTAACAGATGAATAACATTCCCTGCCACCACCTTATCGAACGATGCATCATTATAGGGCAACTGCATAATATCAACCCGATGAAAGGTGATATTCCTGAACTTCGCACATTTCTTGCGAATCTGTTGCAACATCCCCTCCGAATAATCAGTTGCAACAATCAACTTACACTTGGGCGCTATCTTCTCACTGATAATACCCGTACCGCATGCACACTCCAACACCTCGTCACTGGAATTAATCATTCCAGCCACCTTTGAAGAGAAATCTTCATTCACCTTTCCATTGAATGAATTCTCTACCAAATCATATACTCTTGAAAATTTATCCCATATCATGACTCCTCCTTTTTTGAGACAAAGGTATTGAGAAAAACATGCAAGTTGGTTGCAAATATCATCCCCATAAGATGAGAGAGTCTAAAGCAGAAACGATGGAACAGAAGAAAGCTGCCTGTCAGTCAATAGAAGATTCTCAAGTTTTGTATATCTTTGCAAATAGATTCAAACCTCTAAACAATATATCCGAGGAAAATGAAAAAGATAGATTTCCAGTTGCATGAAGAAGAAAGCTACATTCAACTCATACAATTACTAAAGGCGACCAACCTTGTCTATAATGGTGCAGAAGCTCAAAGGGTTGTCACCGAAGGACTCGTTCTTCGGAACGGAGAAATAGAACTACGTAAAAGAGCTAAAATCGCACAAGGAGACATTATCCAATTCAACAACTATGAGATTACAATTAAATAAATATATCCAACTCCTATTCGCCTGTGTCATCCTACTGCTCGGGTCATGTAAAGAAGAGGAGAGCAACATTCCTAAATGTGAAGTCTATGTAAAAACCACTTTTAGTGAATACCAAAAACTTCAGAACGTCAACAATGCCGTCATCTACTCCATTGATGAGGTGTATCCCACCAATTTCAGACTCGGATATGCCGGTATATGTATATTCAGGGATCTTGACAACAACATCTGCTGTTGTGATTTAGCTTGTCCGTATGAATGTCTCAGATCAGTTGTATTAGAGATTAAGATGCCTTATGCTACATGTCAGCAATGCGGGTCAAAATTCGACTTGTCATACGGACAAGGGAATCCACTGTCAGGTCCAGCCACCTGTGGACTGAAGATGTACACAAAGCATATACGAGAGAACAGGGAGAGCGGCTATATATTGATTCAAAACTAAATCAGCTAACTGCTCAATCAAAGGTTCACAATCATATCCATATTTTTAACTGGTCAGAGATAATCTCCACATGAATCTCTTTTCCTAAGAGGATTGCCTCTCCATCCACATGGAACTCTCCCTCATAAGAACGTCTCAGGATAGCCTCACGAGAACGGAAATAGGTAGTATAAGGACTTCTATCCAATGTTTTGTGAAGCAACTGCCATGCTAGTTTCGGCATGGACGACATCGGAAATTCATCCAAGAAGCAGATATCCATCAAGCCATCCTGCGTACTGGCATGAGGAGCGATAAAGCCATCATTGCCATACTGAGACGCATTGGCAAACGTTACAACAAAAGCATTACGAGAGATGGTTTCACCATTCACCTCCAACTGATATTCGTAAGGTTTATATTTAAAATACTCTGGAACGATACATTTTAGATACGTAAGGAATCCACGAGTTCCCTTTTTAGCATACATATGTGTAATGTGAGCATCAAAACCTGTTCCGCACGTACAGAAGAATTTCCGATCATTCACCACACCATAATCCATCGGATGAGAAGTACCAGCATTAATCTGAGCCACAGCCTTGCGAGGAGTCAGTGAAAAACCCCAATGACGAGCCAACCCATTTCCGGAACCATACGGAACAATACTTAAAGCCGTTTGCGTACCGATCAGACCTGTGGCAATTTCATTCACCGTACCATCACCACCGCAAGCCACAACAACATCAAAACCATCTGCTACACATTGCTGCGCCAATTCCATGCCATGGCCCGCCCGCTCCGTATATAAAATAAGCGGTGTTTCCCACTTGACAGGATCGATTAACGAATTGATGAAAGTAGGCAAATCCTTTTTGTTACGTGTGCCCGATATAGGATTGATGATAAATGCTATTTTGTTTCTCATAATTCAATTTTTAAAACAAATGATGATTGCAAAATTAGAAAAATTTACGAACTTTGGACATTGAATCTATATCTGTTAACAATAAATAAAACTAAAATCTATGAATGAAGACCTATTGCAATATGCCTGGCAATGCAAACTATTTAAAATGACCAATCTTCGGACAACTGAAGGTATCCCCGTTGAAATAATTGATGTCGGACAACTCAACAAAGATGCCGGACCCGACTTCTTCAACGCAAAAATAAAAATTGGCGACACTATCTGGGCAGGGAATATAGAGATTCATACAACGGCCTCCGATTGGTACAGACATCATCATGATCAAGATGAAAGGTACAATACCATCATCCTCCATGTTGTAGGAAAATCAGACTTATCCATACGAAGAGAGAACGGAGAAACAATCCCACAAATAGAACTGGAGCTAGAAAAACACGTGATAGACAAATATAAGCTACTAAAGCAGAGTGACAACTGGATCAGATGTAAACCACTATGGGAAGGAATAAACAAGGATTTTCTACGGTTTCAGCTCTCCCATTTCATCTATGAACGGATCTACCGGAAAGGGAAAGAACTGCTTCCCATTCTGCAACAAAATAAAAATGACTGGGCCGCCACCTTTTATCATTCGCTCATAAAAAGCTTTGGAATGCGCGCCAACGCACTTCCGTTCGAACTGATAGGGAAACATACACCCCTGCGTGTAATCGTCCAAGAGAAGGCGGATTTGACGGGTTTAGAGGCGCTTTTTCTTGGACAAGCTCATCTGATTAATGAGAATCCAAGAGACAATTATGAAGCAGCGCTGAAGAAAAGGTATGAATATCAAGCTAAGAAATACACACTACGTTCCATTGACAGTTCACTATGGAAATTTGGCAGGATGCGTCCCGCCAACTTCCCGCACATAAAGATTGTGCAGTTTGCCGACCTACTACACCACTCCGAACATCTGTTTTCAAAAATAAAAGAAGCAAAAGAGCTAGATGACATACGAATATTACTGAAATGTCAGGCTTCAAGTTATTGGGAGAATCACTATGTATTTGGAAAAGAAACAAAGCGAAAGAGCAAACACCTAGACATTGCCAGTATCGACTCTCTAATCATCAATGCAGTAGTTCCTCTATACTTTCTGTACGCAGAAAGGCACGAAGATGAAGTCTTACAAGAAAGATGTTTGAAGTGGCTGGAACAGATACCACCCGAGAAGAATAAGATCATCGAAGGATGGGAAAGTATAGGACAAAAGACAGACAATGCCTATCAAACGCAGGCGCTTATCGAGCTGAAGACACAATACTGCAATCTAAACAAATGTTTACACTGCAGTATTGGGCAACATCTGCTTTGTAAAAAAACAGAAAGAGAGTGTACGAAAATTGTTTAAGATCAATTTTGATACACCCTCTTCAGGGAAAATCTATCGATTGAAGAATTTACTTCTTGATTAATTTGATTTCAGTACGACGGTTCTTAGCACGGTTTTCCTCGCAATTGTTAGGCGCAACAGGATTATGGAATGTTTTAGTATCCATCTCCACCTGGTCTTCAAATGCACCATAGCGAACCAAATAGTTACGTACGTGAATAGCACGGTCATAACCAAACACCTCATTCAAACTTTCAGAACCGATGTTACAAGTATAACCAATAACACTCACCTTTGCTTTAGGATTCATTTTCAAGCAATCAGCAATGAAATGCATATATTCACACTGAGAATCTGTGAAATGACCATCAGAAGAAGAGAATGCAAATCCGTATGAATTTTTTACTTTGAGTGATTTTTCAAGATTTTGAATAGTAGATTGAGAAACCTTGTTGGTCAAGCCAATCAACTTATCACGTAGATTCACAGGAACCTGGCTTTTTACATTTTCTGGCAACGCTGCATAAGCCTTAGATGTTTTATCCAACGCTTCTTTGTTCTTGTAATTGAATTTATCCCAACTAGGCAATTGTTCGATTAAAGAAACAACATTTGCCGCAGCTGCTGCATTTGAGATTGAATCAGATGAAGCCGCCATTGACACAGAAGAAAAAGATAAGAATAGAAGACACACCATCCAATGGAGTTTGTTAAATCTAGCTGTCATTGCTTTGTAATTTTTCATGTTATTATATTTAAGTAATTTAATTATATAGTATATAACTTTTTAACTATCAAACGATTAAAAATTGAATGAAAAAAAATCAGCAATATAAAAACCACTCATCAAAAACACATCAAAGTTATCGATTATTATTTTTTCATACAAATAATATCCTTTTTTTTACAAAAAATATAAGTCAACGACTCATAATTCAACATCAAAATAGAGATAAAGAAGAGATGTGGTGAAACTCTACGGAACGAAAAAAGGTGAATGTCAACAAGGACATTCACCTTTTCAACTTCTATAGTAAGAAAACCTTATTTCTTAATCAAGTTAATTTCTGTACGACGGTTCTTAGAACGGTTCTCCTCACAGTTATTTGGAGCAACTGGGTTATGGAATGTTCTAGTATCCATTTCGATTTGATCCTCGAATGCACCATAACGAACTAAGTAGTTACGTACGTGGATAGCACGGTCGTATCCGAACACCTCATTTTGGTTCTCAGAACCAATGTTACAAGTATAACCGATAACGCTGATCTTAGCTTGAGGGTTCATCTTCAAACAGTCAGCGATAAAGTGCATATACTCTAATTGTTCATTTGTGAAGTGACCATCAGAAGAAGAGAATGCAAATCCGTAAGAGTGCTTGATCTTCAACGAGCTTTCCAAGTTAGGAATTGTTGACTGAGCAACCTTCGTATTCAAACCTAGCAACTTATCACGCAAGTTCTCTGGAATTTCAGCCTTAGCACTATCAGACAATGAAGCGAATGCCTTCGTAGCCTCTTCCAAAGCTGGTTTGTTCTTATAATTGAAACGATCCCAGTTAGGCAACTTCTCGATCATATCAGCCACATCGATCCAAGAAGAATCAGCAGCCAATGTATCAGGTGTTTGAAGTACCAATTGATCTTCCAATGAAACAGTATCCTTAACAAATACCGTATCAGACACTTCAGGTTCTGGTTTTTTACCGAATGGTATTGTCACACCGACTTTAGCTCCGATAGCCAAAAGGCGAACCTTATCTACTTGATTAGAGTTGTGAACACCAGCATAATTAGCATCCTTGTCATACAAAGCTTGTTTGTGAGACTTGATCAAATCAGTCAAGCCATAGTTACAATACACGCCCCAATAGATAGCCAAGTTATCTTTTATCCAGTGATTCAAACCTAAATCCAAATATACAGCGAAAGCAGGTTTTCTATCGTTAGTTCCAGAATATTTAGTATCATCCAATCCGAAACCATGATGAGGAATATCCTCGAGCAAAACATTCTTAAAAGGATAAAAACCTTTTGTTTCGATCTCACCATCAGTTACCTCATAACGATAATAGAATGGGAAGCAGAACTTACCACCGATACCAGCCATGAAGCTAGTATGATCATTGAAATCAAAACGGTTATAGTAACCTAATGGAATTTCCAAATCAAGGGCACGTTGAGTCTCTTTCCAATCCGTATAGATCATACGGTATTCATAATACTGTCCGTTATAAGTATCAAATTCTGCAGAGACATCCATTCCTTCAATTTTGGAACGAGATTGATAATACGAGAGACCTACGCCTGTTCCGATACCTGAATGCTTACCAAAAAAGTGAATATAATTAGCATTGAACGTACCACCAAAACCAGGAGTGGAAGAACCTAATTCAGGATTATGACGCAAAGTATGCAAACCGCCACCTGCGTTAATGTGTAGATAGTTATAATTATCGTGTGCACTGACTTGACCTACCATAAGTAGGCCAAGTGCAGCTGCAACGACTGTTTTAATATTCTTCATTTTAATTTACGAATTAAAAATATTCACTTAATGTTAACGTACAAGAATCTTACAATATGCGCTCTTACCATCAACTACCACCAATGCGATGTATTCACCTTGAGGTAATGAAACTAAGTTCTTATATTCAATTTGTCTTTCAGTATGAGCAAGAATTCCAGATACTGAATAAACATAGATCTTAGCAATGTTCAACTCTTCCTCAGTAAGACCTTTAACTTCAAGAGTAAACTCTTCATTAGCCTTAGCTGGATTAGGATAAGCGATAATGCTGAATGGAGGAAGAACATAATCACATTGAATACCACATACAGTCTTCTTCTTACCATCCTTGGTAGTTACAACCAATGAATAGAATCCGTTCAAACCACCCAATTCACAGTAGAATTGTTTAGTAGCACCAACAATCTTCTTACCATCTTTGTACCATTGGTATTTCTCGAACTCTGAATTAGAGTTGTCGCATACGATAACATCGTCCCACATTCTTGTAAGATAACGAGAAGAGATGTTAGTTGAGAAGGTAAAGTCAGCTGGTTCACTAACTTGAGTCTCACCCATGAATTGAATTGATGCATGATATTTACCTTCTTCAATTCCTGCAGGGATCTTCATGAATACTTCACCAGAATCACCTACTGAACCGAATTGAGTTTCAAATCCTGCAGCTTCAGCCTTCTCATCAAATGTGATCTTGAAGGTCAATGGCTTACCACTTGTGCAAGTATAGTAGATACGAGCCTCATCACCTGCACAGAAGTTGTCTGCGAATGCATCGATTGACTTAATGATTATAGAATCTTCGCTATATGTTGGCTTGATATACAAATCATTGTCAGGAACTGTATTTGGCAATTCAGGATCCCAACCGTCGAATGTGTAACCCTCTTTCTTAGGAGCATCAACATCTGGCATTGGATCACCGTAAACCAAAGAGTCTCTATAGATTTCGTTACCATCACCGTCCTCAAATACTACAAGGTGTTTGTTGATAGTATATTGAGCATAGCAAGAGAAGTCATTACCTGGCATCTTAGAAGGAACTGTTGGATCCCATGCAGTGAATGTATAACCTTCACGTTTAGGGTCTTTAGGAGTAACGATCTTAGCTTGGTAAGATAATGTATCCTTAAAGATCTCTGTAGAGTCAAAATCAAAGAATGTGATGATGAAGTCTGACTTGCTCCACTTAGGAGTGATAATCATATCCTCAGCAGGAACTGTCTCTGGCAATTCAGGATCCCAACCTTCGAATGTATAACCTTCTTTAGTAGGGTCTTCAACATCTGGCATTGGATCACCGTAGCTCAAAGAGTCTTTGAAGTAGATCACGTCACCATCCTTGAAGATGATTTCATACTTCTTAACAGTGTACTGTGCATACAATGTATCATCGTATGCTGGCATTGTCTCAGGCACTTCTGGTTTCCATCCAGCGAAGTCGTAACCCTCACGAGTAGGATCAGCAGGAGCTGTTACAGCAGCGCCGAAGTCAAGTGTATCTGAGAAGATAACTGTCTCATCATAATCAACGAATGCAATTGAGTATGGATTAGCTTTCCAAGTAGCAAACACAACGATGTTTACAGCAGGAACATTATCCAAATCAACATCCCATCCTGTGAATGTGTAACCCTCTTTTGTAGGATCTGCTATTTCAGGAATTTCTTCACCATATACCAATGAATCAGCGAAGTAAACTGTATCTACATCCTTGAATGCAACATAGTACTTGTTAATCTGATATAGAGCGATGACAGTATCATCGTGTGCTGGCATAGTAGTAGGAACTTCCTTATCCCATCCGATGATAGTGTATCCTTCACGCTCAGGGATAGAAGGCTCAGTAACCTTAGCACCGAATGCATAAGACTTCGAGCTGATCTTCTCACCTGCATCCGTACGGAATGACATCACATACGTATTAACTGAATACTTAGCTGTGATTGTTACACTCTTATCAGGCATAGTCACGATAGAATCTTTATCTGACCAACCAGTGAATGTATAACCTTCACGAACTGGATCTTCTGGTCTTTCAATAGTTGACTTGAACTCAACGCTATCTTTCTTGATATCTGACTTGTCATAATCCTTGAAAGTAAGAAGATGCTTGTTGATTTCGTATTGTGCAACTGCTACGATGTTCTTAGCAGGCATGAACTCAGGGATTTCAACATCCCATCCAACGAAGTGGTAACCATCACGCTTAGGCTCATCGATTGTAGGAACCTTAGAACGGAAGTTGATAGTGTGACTTTCGATCAACTGATTGTTGTAATCATTATATGTAATAGTATAGCTACCAACTGTATAACGAACAGTGATCTTAACATCCTTAGTTGGCATTACATCAAGCGTATCTGACCAACCAGCGAACTTATAACCTTCCACTTCTGGAACTTCAGGATATTCAACTGCATCACCCATATATAATGTCTCCTGTTTCAACAAGCTATCGTTATAGCCAAAGAAACTAATTGTATAAGGAGTCTTATCATATTGAGCAATAAAGGTCATATTAGAATCTGGGAAGGTTGCAGGAACCTCTTTATCCCATCCTGTAAATGTATAACCTTCACGTGCAGGACCAGCAGGAGCTGTAACAGTACCACCGTAGTTACCCTTCATTCCTTTGTAAAGAACTGAATCATGACGAAGGAATCTCAATTCATATTGTTTCAAACTGAATTGTGCCTTACATGTTACATCATGATCTGGCATATAAGCAGGAACTGTATCCAACCATCCAATAAATTCATAACCGATACGATAAGGAACTACTGGGACATCCGTAATAGCAGCTTCATATTCGATTGTATCTTTACCTAACTCTTTTGAGTCATGGTTAAGGAATGTGATAATATATTCATTAACGCTGTATTGAGCAGTCAATACGACATTTGAATCAGGGATTGTTGTAGGAACTTCCTTATCCCATCCGATAAACTTGTGACCCTTAACAGCTGGAGCGTTTGGAGCAGTGATTACCTTACCATAGTTATCTGTGATAGAGCTAATCACATTTTCTTCGCTATCCAAGAAGGTAACAGTATATTGATTGATATCATATTTAGCCTGGCTTGTTACATTCTTAGCAGGCATTGTTGTCAAGGAATCTGACCATCCGATGAACGTATAACCTTTACGAGTAGGATCTACCTTAGGGTAAGCGATTTGATCACCAAATGTATATTCAGCCTTAGATATTTCACTTCTGTCGAAATCAACGAAAGTCAATGTGTAAGGGATAGCCTCGAACTGAGCATAGAACTCAAGAGTATCAGCTGGCATCTTACCAGGGATAGTTGCATCCCAACCCGTAAATTTATAACCTTCGCGCTCTACGTTAGGAACAGAAATTGCAGATTGATATTCAATCGTATCTGTATATAAGATGCTATCCTCGTCGAAGTAGAATGTGATAGGATATGAGTTGATGCTGTATTGAGCAGTCAAAACAACATCCTCATCTGGCATAGTCGCAGGAATTTCATCATCCCAACCAGTGAATGTATAACCCTCACGAGAAGGAACTGGCACCATTGCTGCGTATGCAATTGAATCCATGCTAGCAGATATAGGAGTATTATAACCCAATGTAGTGCTCTTCAAGATAGTATCATTATAATCCTTGAAAGTCAACTCATGTTGATTAGGAGAATATGCACGCAAACAGATTACTGTGTCATGAGCTGACATTACGAATGGGAATGCAACATCCTCGTATGAAGGATATGAATACCATCCATTGTAATGATAACCTATGATAGAGTCATGAACTGGTTCAACCACTTCTTCATTGAATGCACACGCAATTGTATCGTAATATAATGGTTTACCTGCATCGAACGATTTTACAAGATATACATTGAACGTATCTGGCACATAGTTTGCTATGTATTCCAAATCGTGACATGGCATATACATATCATCGAATAGGCTATCTGCCATTATAGGAGTTGTTACACCATCTTTCGCTGAAGTCCATCCGATAAATGTATATCCTTCACGATGAGGAACTGAGTCAATGTCTTTCTTATAATAATATGTATATGTATGTCTTCTCCGATTAAATTCCACGAGTTCTTGTTCACCTGCTATTGAGTCTATATGCAACAGAGTGTCGTTATAGTCTTTGAAAGCAAGTCTGAAAATCTTCGTGTCAAAATTGAGATATACTGTTGTATCATGAGCAGGCATAGCGAATCCGAATTGAATTGTATCAGTATTCCAATAAACACTTTCATTTTTATTGTTTTTCCATACCGTATAATCCATACAATCGTTTGCCTCATATTTAATTTCACTAACAATCTCACCATATTTGTATGAAATTGTAGTATCTATTCCTGTGTATAGATTGCTATAGGTTACATCATAAGAGTTGATACCATACATCGCAATGATTGTCAAGTCATGAGCAGGAACTGTTAACACAGTATCTGACAAGCCTAAGAAGGTGTATCCTTCTTTCTCGAATGATTCAGGATATATACAATAATCACGACCTCCACGTCCCTCACATAATTCATTGCCATAAGGCAAAATATCTTTTGCTATTGTATCTCCAGTTACACCATCAAGAATAGCAACTTTATAATAAATCGGATCATAATATGCATAGAAACTCTCTTCTTGACCTACCATTGTGAATGGGAACTTCTCAGCATCACCCCAATAAGAAGTTCTATGCCATTCCTTAAATTTATAACCTTCATGTTCTGGAATATTAGTATATTCAGGAACCACTGATGAAGAGTTATAATAAATTGTTTCAATAGTATCTTCTGTCAAACCATCAATAAAATATACTGGATATTTATCTCCATCATAAAGAGCCGAATAAGTTATATTTCTTGCAGGTACTGTAGTATCAGCTTCAATTGCAGGAGTCCATCCTTCAAATGCTTGTTCGTTCCATGCTTCGATAGACTCAAATGCAGGAACAAGGAACTTACTACCGAACTCTAATGTATCGCAATATCTATGTCCATCTACCTCAATTGTGTCATGATTACCATCAACGAAGGTAATAACATAAGAGTTGATCTTAAATGTAGCATAATAAGTTAAATCCTTTGCAGGCATGATGGTGCGCATTGAATCACCCTCTTCTGCATTCACCCAACCATTGAAAGTATATCCTTCCTTCTTTGGCGTTTGAATGTACGGAATAGGATCTCCAAACGATACCTCTTGTTGGCTGATGACAGTATCTTTCTTTTCGTTTCCGCTCATGAAGGTCATTGTATAAGCATTAACCTCCCATTGAGCCTCTGTCGTAACATCTTTAGCAGGCATTACATCAGTTGAGTCTGACCAACCCAAGAATGTGTGACCCTCTTTGAATGGAGCTGAAGGTATATCAATTTTCTCACCATAGAAATAGGATGTTATATCATTTTCATCTCCATTATTCTTAACAACTATATAGTTATATGAGTTAATCTCCCATTGTGCAATGAAGACTAAGTCTTCAGCAGGGACAATAGCATCCGTAATTTCTGGATACCATCCCATGAAGGTATGCCCTACACTATCAGGATCAGCAGGAACTTCAAACAATGATTCAAAATCATAAACTTTAGAAGAGATAACCTCATTCTCATTCTTCATGAATGTCACATTGTACTGATTGATTTGCCATTGAGCCTCAGTAACAACATTCTTAGCAGGCATTACATCAGTTGAGTCTGACCAGCCCAAGAATGTGTAACCTTCTTTCTCTGGAGTTGAAGGCATATCGATTTTCTCACCATACAAATAAGGAATCGTTTCGTCTTCTTCACCATTATTCTTAACAATAGTATAGTTATATGTGTTGATTGACCATTGAGCAATGAATGTCAAATCCTCATCAGGAACCACATTAGAAGTAACTGTTGGCTTCCATCCCTTAAACGTATATCCTACGCTATCTGGGTCTGCAGGGGTTTCAAATGTCTCGCCAAAGTTATACTCCTTAGAAGAGATTATATCATCGTCATTCTTCTTGAAGGTAACCGTATGTTGGTTAACTGTCCATTTTGCAGTGAAAATCACATTGTCAGCAGGGGTTATTGTGTCACCTATAGCAGGATCCCATCCTTGGAATGTATAACCTAAGCTATCTGGATCAGCAGGAACCTCAAATTTAGAACCATACTCATAAATGCGAGAAGAGATAATTTCATCTTCGTCTTTCATGAATGTTACTTCGTATGAATCAACAATCCACTTTGCATAGAACGTATCATTAGCAGCTGGTATTGCTGTAGGGATTTCATGATCCCAACCATCGAAAGTATATCCAGTCTTTTTAGGCTCATCTACATCATTTTCATCGAAAGGAGTACCATATTTAGCCTCAACCTTATAGATAATTTCTCCATCAATATCATTCTTGAATGCCAACACATACGTATTGATTTCGCAATCAGCTACAAATGTAACATCCTCAGCTGGCATACTGAATGGGAAGGTTACCGTTTGGTTGTTCAATAACCAACCATTGCAAGTATAACCCTCTTTGTCAAGAGCAGGCTCATCAATTTGAGTACCATACTCTACAGTTGACTCATAAATTGTAGAACCATCAACATCTATCAAAGTCAACTTATATGAATTGATGTCATAGACAGCAGCCACAAATGTATCGCGTGCAGGCATTGTCTCAAAAGTAGAAGACCAACCCTTGAAAGTATAACCTTCACGAGCAGGAGCATCTTTTGCTTGCAACATGTTTACATCTGATCCATAGCCATATTTTTGTGTTGCAAAAACACTTGTAGAATCAAATGTCTTGTAAGACAATACGAATGTATCAGGCGTAAATACTGCATATGCAACAGTATCCTTAGCAGGCATATTGAATGGGAAGGAAATCTCAGCGCCTTCGAGAGGTGCATCAAACCAACCATTGAATACATAGCCCTCTTTCTTTTCAGGATCTGCAGGAGCAGCCACCTCCTCATTAAATTTGTATTCTTGAGTTGTTTCCTTAGAATCTACAATTGTGATGAACTTAAATGGATTAGCTGTTGTATCATAAATTGCATAATATGTAGCCTCACCATTTACAGGAACAATCTCAGGAGACCATCCTTTGAATGTATAAGTATATTCTGGGGTCACAACAGTCTCTGCTTTATCACATGCTGGTGTTTCACCAATTGCATACATCTTTTGACAAAGCAATGTATTAACATTATAGAATGAAACTAAGAACGAGTCTTTAGCAAAGAATGCTTTAAGAGAGACATTAGACTCTACGACCGTATCGATTGTTGCGTTCGTGAGAGCTGGATTATTGTTCCAATTTACGAAGTGACAATTTTCAGCAGGAGTTGCAGTGAAAGTAAGAACGTCACCACAAGAAGCCTTGTCGCCATTTGAAAGGTTTTTGCCTGTAACATCAACGATTGAAACTGTACCCAGAGAACCATTTGCAGGATCTGTCAGTCCATTGATGATAAACTGGTCTTTCGTGAAGATGGCTGTATAAGTCAACTTAGTCGTATCAACCACAACTGTACGTGGATTATCTGTATTATCATCATCCCATTTCAAGAACTGATAACAATCTTTTGTACCCGTAGCCGAAATCTGTACTTCCGTTTCAAATTCATATCGTCCACTACCTGTAGTAGTAGCAATAGCTGGATCCTCTGCCTTTACATTTAAGTAATATTCATTATTTGAGAAATAAGCTGTATAGGTTTCATCAGCTGTACATGTAAATGTATATGTTGATTCACTTATCTCATGTCCATCAGAACCCCTCTTCCAATATAAGAAGTGATAACCACCGTATGGAGTTGCCACAATAGTAGCCGTATTATCACCACAAGTAACACCACGAACTGTCACCTGAGCAGTTCCCTTACCGACAGAGTTTGTAGCAACAACTGCCTCAATAGTATATTCATTTACAAAGGCTTGAATGTTTTTAAGATTAAGACCCGTTTGTTCTCCATATTCAGTCATACGTGTTTCCAGATTCTCATCTGGATCACAAGGAATATAAATTATCAATGTTCCATCGTGATTGGTAGATTGTCCAATACCGATTTCAAATTCTGGAGCATTTTCTGAATTGAACCAGATTTTCTCCAATGTAGGAATACCATCAAAAGCTGCATATTGTACATCTGTCAATGTCGATGGCAATACAATAGATTTTAAATATTGCTGTTGATACAAGGCATCCGTAGCAATTTTAGTCACTCCCTCAGGGATTACAATTTCATCAATCAATAAGTGTTGTGGAATCTTTACCAAAGTGGTCATATCTTTTGTATAAACCACACCGTATTTATCAACAACAAAACATGGATTAGCAGGATCAATCGTTATTACACGCATTGAATCCAACGTCGATTTAGAGCCTCTAGGACTATAACGATCATCGTAATAGTTACTGCTATATGTACCTGTCAACCAACGGTCACCCAATGTACATACATTAGGACCTAAATGAAGAGAATCCAATTTTCTACATGCACGGAAAGCCTCGTAACTAATCGACACCAAAGATTCTGGCAAAGAAACTGAGACCAGGTTTTCCAATCCGGCAAAAGCTGCGGCACCAATTCCAACCACATCTTCCTCGACAACAACAGAGGTTATGTATCTCTGGTAAGTACGCCATGGAGCCTCTCCTGTATAATCTCCTGTTTTTCTACTATTACCATCACTCGGATAATACCACGTATGGTGGTAATTTCCTGTAATACCATTACCTCTTTCAGATTTTGAAATGGTAAGTTCTCCGGTGTTGGTATCCAACCTCCAATTCGTACCTCCACTCGTACCTGAATACACCGCCGCTAAAGCTTGGCCTATCGGCAACATCAAAAGCACCCAGACCAGCCAGGTCACTTTCCAAATTTTAGTTTTCATTTGTTGTTTGTTGTTATTATTAATTAAATTTCTCTTCTTCAACTTTTTAGTTTGCCTCACTTCTCTGCTCACCTTTTAGCTATTACACATATATTTATTACATGTAAAAAAAAGACAATCATCACCCAACCATAAAAATTCAAAAATTCAGCGCAAAATTAACACAATAATTTTTATTTATTTCGTTGTATTCATTTTTTTTTACAACTATTCCGTTTTTTTTATCTTTTGTCAACAGCAAATAGTCAAATCGCTTATACACAAGCACTTTAACATATTCAAAAAAGCTATTTCTCGTACGAATCAACAATAAATCCGTACCTTTTGACAAACTTTTTCGTGTTTTTTTTTAAATCTGTCTTTATAAAAGACAAAAGAGGGCATCAAAATTTTCATTTTTGACACCCTCTCCAATACGGACAATAGATTTGTTCTGTTCCCTAAATTATTGTTTAGCGATGGTAAATCGTTTCAGCACTACTCCATTCTTCTGCAACACTACAAAATATGTCCCAGATATATATCCAGAAATATCATAATAGGACTGCTTTGGATAAACTGTCTGAAGTGTTCCCGATAAAGAATAGATGTTCACCGAACTATACTCCTCCTCTCCTACTATGCTAAATCCTTCTTCTACCCATGTCGGAACCAAACTCAAATCACAAGACATTATCTCTGTTATACCAGAGGCTCCTTCAATGTACTCAAATCCCCACATCTGATTGGCTCCATTGCTCCACTGCGTGTTCTGCACCACTGATGCTCCATCCGAAACGGACGACTCTGCAACAGCGAGACAAGACTTCTCTAAGTTCTTGTTCTCAATCTTGAACCATGTACCATCTACTTTCGTAATCTTCCATTTCTGTGTGGGGTTATCATACCCACTCAAATCCTCCTGTACTGTCTCTGCTCCCTCATTTGGATTATAGGAATTAGATAACACTTTAGAACTACCTATATTCTTAATTGTATAGTAACCATCAGACACTGATTCAATTACGAACCATTGTCCTTTATCTTGCTCATTCCTTGTCTTCTGTACCATCTTTGCCTTCTCCTGTGAGTTCTCTGCCGTCATCACCTTGCAACTATTTTTATTGACAATTCGATAGACTTTCTTATTCTCTATCGAACTAACCAACTCCGGACAATGAGCAGACTGCTGTTGATGCTCCTGCTGCTGTTCTTCCTGTTGTTGTTGCTGCTCCTGTTGTTGCTGCTGATTATTGCAAGCAGCATAGTTCATTCGATTGGCTGTGATCAACCCTTTTATCAACTCACCTGAAGGTGTTAAGTTGTTCCAATTCTTTGAATTACAAGAGCCTTCTACTAACGCTGCCGACACCTCTTTTTTATCAGCATAACTCCAATTAGCCCAGCTGATTTTATGTTGATTAGCCCAATTGATCCATGTCTTTGTAGCTTCAGGACTATAATTATTATCACCAGAGGCAGAACTTGTTCCAAACTCTGTAATAAATATGGCGCAACCATTTTGCATTGCATTTTCTGCCTTTTTACGCAAAGATTCTCCATGCGTACCAGCATAAAAATGAAGGGTGTACATGACGTTTGAATAATTCAACTTATTTTGGGATGCAATATCCACGTCCTGGCTCCAAGTAGGGGTACCGACAATAACCACTGTTTCATCATTATTTTGTGTACGAATGATCTTTAAGATATCTTCTGCATACTCTTTTACGGTGGACCAGGAACATCCGCTATTGGGCTCGTTGCAGATTTCAAACAACACATGTTTTTTAGACCCATGTTTCTTTGACATATAATCCCAAAAGTCCTTTGCATCACTAAGATTCGCCATCGGATTTCCAGGATTCAGCACATGCCAGTCTATCAGACAATAGATACCACGATTGGCACATTCATCAACGTATGTGTCAATAAAACTTTTCCATTTGGGTGGATTCGTCACATATCCCTGCTCCTGCACATACATTGCAATACGGAACACGTCAATCTTCCAATCATCCACCAAGACATCCAGCATCTCCGAACAAATACAGTTTCCATACCATTGAGGACCATGTGTACTCATACCCCGTAATTGAATAGGGTTGCCACACTCATTAACCAACTGTGTCCCTGAGACTTTCAATTTACCATTCAAAGCCACAGGAGAACCTGCAGGGTAATCTGCCGAAAAAGACAGAAAACATCCCCCAAAAAGCAGAATACCAGCCAGTATCCACTTCAACATAACATTCAGTTTAACCATGTCTAATTCAATTAATAATCACTTAACACTATAAAACATTTATACTTATATACACTTTCCTAGCTTCTCGGAAAAATGTTCAGTCGCGACAAAAGTATAATTATTTTTTTAAATACCAAATAGTTAGACGGAAATTAAACCAACGATGTAGGTACATGGCGTGACACAAAACAAATAATCACACCCCATTAATTTATTCCAAAAAAATTATATTTGCATAACACAAAAACAGATAATCAATTTAAAAAGAAAAACAAATAAAATTCTATGCTAACAAAAGGAACCAAAGCCCCTTATTTCGAAGGACTCGACGAGAATGGGAATCCAGTGAAACTAACAGACTTTGCAGGGAAAAAGCTAGTACTCTATTTCTATCCCAAAGACAGCACACCGGGCTGTACGGCCGAGGCGTGTGATCTGCGTGACAACTACGAACGCTTCATCGCATTAGGATATGCTATTATTGGTGTCAGTCGAGACAGTGCAGCGTCTCATCAACGTTTTATTGCAAAGTACAATCTTCCGTTCCATCTTATCGCGGATACCGACCTCACAATCTTAAAATCATACGAAGCATGGGGTGAGAAAAAACTCTATGGAAAGGTGTCAGAAGGAACACTCCGCACCACTTATGTCATTGATGAAGAAGGCATTATCATTGAAGCAATCAACAAAGTAGATACCAAGAATCACACTGCACAATTATTATAATTGTCTATTGTACATAACATATTGCACAAAAAAAGGACAGTTTTGAACTGCCCTTTTTTATTTTGTGAATAAATAAATTACTCAGCAACAACTTCGAAATCGATTTCTGAAGAAACCTCTTTGTGAAGCTTAATGATAGCTTTGTATTTACCTAATTCTTTTACATTATCATTGATAACAATAATCTTTCTGTCGATTTCGAATCCCTTAGCAGCCAAAGCATCAGCGATTTGAATGTTGTTAACAGAACCGAAGATTGTACCAGTAGCACTAGTTTTAGCAGGAATAGTTAATGAAACACCCTTCAACTTAGCAGCCAATTCCTCAGCATCTGCCTTGATCTTAGCCAACTTGTGAGCACGTTGTTTCAAATTCTCTGCCAATACTTTCTTTGCTGAAGGAGTAGCCAAAATAGCTTTACCTTGTGGGATAAGGTAGTTACGTCCGTAACCGTTCTTTACCTTAACGACATCGTCTTTATATCCCAAATTTTGAACGTCTTGCAATAATATAATTTCCATTTGTCTGTTCCTCCTTTAATTATTTCATCAAATCGGTTACGAATGGAAGCAATGCCAAATGACGTGCTCTCTTAACTGCTTGAGCTACTTTTCTTTGATACTTCAAAGAAGTTCCGGTCAAACGACGAGGTAAAATTTTACCTTGCTCATTCAAAAATTTCTTCAAGAACTCAGGGTCTTTGTAATCGATATACTTGATACCACTCTTCTTGAAACGACAATATTTCTTCTTCTTAACTTCTACTGATGGAGGAGTTAAATATCTGATTTCTGATGAATTCTGAGTTGCCATAATTAAGCCTCCTTTTCTTTAGATTTTAAACTCTTTCTTTTTGCAGAATATTCTATTGCAAACTTATCTAACTTAGTAGTCAAGTAACGAATAACTTTTTCGTCACGACGATACTGAGTTTCCAACGTGTTTACAATAGTTGGTTCTGCCTCAAACTCTAATAGGCAATAGAAGCCTGTTGACTTTCCTTCGATAGGATAAGCCAACTTACGAAGACCCCAACACTCCTCATTGATGATCTTAGACCCATTATCCGTAAGGACTTGTTTAAATTTTTCAACCGTTTCCTTCATCTGATTGTCAGACAAAACGGGAGTCAAAATGAAAACGGTTTCGTACTGATTTAACATAAAATTTAATTTTTAATTAGTGAACTTTGTATTTTTTACTAATGGACTGCAAAATTAGAAGTTTAATTTCACATTTGCAAGCACTTAAGAAAATTTATTTTTGAGAAATCTTAAAAAGTGTGTTCCTGTCTTTCAACACTCGAAAAGTAATATCATCTCATCATAAGCAGAAAAAGAATGCTTTTTCATTGAAAAAAGTTTAATTGTCAAAAAAAACAACTACTTTTGTCCCCCGATAATTATGCCGAACGGATATAGCACAACGGTAAAAAAAGTGTAATAAGGTTTTTTGAATAAAATATAGTATGGGGAAGCAACACTCCCCCAATGTATAATAGGTGTTTTTAATCATTTAGAGAATGAGAACCAAATCAATCTTAATTTCATCTCTGTCATTGTTTTGTACAATGTCAGTTTTTTCAGCACCTCCAGAACCAGATCAACCTGGTAAGGAATGTCATCATGAATTTCGTATGGAAAACTCCATGACCTACTGTGAATCAGAAGGATATGAGACTTACAAGTGTCGAAAGTGTGATTCTACTTACACGGTGACAGTTGCTCCTGTAGGACATGATTATAACAGTGAATACGTGGTGTCGAACTGCGAAGAGGGGGGTGTCATTAACCATACTTGTTCACGATGTGGAGACAAAACCAGTGAGACGTTTGCCCCTCAGCAACATCAATATCAAGAGGAGACCATCGCTGCCACCTGTACCGAGAAGGGTTCAAAAAAGCACGTTTGTAAAATCTGTCAATACTCTTATACGGAGGAAATCGAGGCTTTGGGACATGATTATGAAACAATCGTTCATGACCCAACGATTGATGAGGAAGGTTATACGCTCCATCGATGCAGACGTTGTTCTGATTCTTACAAGGATAATTATATCTCTAAATTGGATCCAAAGGAGTATTTCAGTAAGGTGCGTTTCAGTGAGGTGATGCCTTGCAACATGTCCACTTACGTGAATACGGATAATTATAATTTCTCTGGTTATATAGAGTTTAAGAATGGTGCTTCTTATCAGGTGGATTTGAAACATTGTGTTTTGACTCATTATAAATTAACCTCTAAAAACAAGTATAAAGAGAAGTGGGTGTGGACCATCGACAACACTGTTTTATTGAAAGGCTCTGATTTGTCTATTCTATGGGCGGATGAATCATCCACCAACAATCATGCACCTTATAAATTGGATACGGATGGTGGATATCTCACCTTGTCATACGATGGTGAGTTGATCGATTCGATAGCTTATGGTTTTACGGATTCGCACGTTTCATTTGGACGTTATGGAGATGCGGAGGGCTATATGCATCCAACTCCGTTTGAAGAGAACACATTTGTTGTATCTGATTTAACGACAAACAACAGATGTCAGACACCTACCTTCAATCAGCAGTCAGGATTACTTCAGTCGCCAACAGAGGTTACCTTATCATGTGCCACCTCAGGTGCATTGATCTACTATACATTGGATGGCACGGAGCCATCAGAGACGAACGGTATTCTCTATAGTGAAGCAATCAGTGTGAGTCAGAATGCCAACATTCGTGCCGTGGCTACTCATTCGGGTATGTTGTCCAGTAAGATAGCGACCGCTTCATATATCTTTAGTGATAGTAAGCATGAGGGCTGTGGTGGATATACCGTACCGATTGTTTCGGTTACAATTGATAAACTTTATTATGATGACCCAATGTTGGGTATGTTTGTGACGGGTAAGAACGGAATTTCGGGTGAGAAGGATTGTCAGAGAACGGTTTCCAATGCCAATCGTGATTGGAAACGTCCGTTGAATTTTGAGTACATCGTAGATGGTCGTCAGGTGGTTTCACAAGAGGTAGAATCGGAAATCGTCGGAGGTTGTTCACGATTGGAATCCATCAAATCCATTTCTCTAAAATCTTCTAAAAAGACGGGTGTCGATCATTTTGATTATCATTTCTTTGAGTCGAAACCTGATATGATTCATCAGGCACTTCATCTGAGAAATGGTGGTAGTGGTTATAGTTGCGTACCATTCCGAGACGGCTTGATGCAGACATTTGCTATTGGTCTGAACATCGATTATCAGGCCTATCAGCCTGTGGCCTACTATCTGAATGGAAAGTATGTTGGAATGATGGGATTGCATGAACGCACCACTGCCGATTACGTAAAGGCCAACTATGGATTGGAGGATGATGAGATTGATATGATTCGTGTCTCCGATCAATTAGGTATCAAAGCGACAGAAGGGGATATGGATGCCTACAATGAGTTGGTGGATTATTTGAATCATACGGATGTGAACAGTGAGGATTTCTACAAAGGGGCAGCTTCTCGTATGGATATGGATGAGTATATCGACTATCAGATTATACAACAATTTGTTGCCAATGTTGATTGGCCCGGCAATAATACAAAGATATGGAGAGAGAAGAATGGCGGTTTATTCCGATGGATTCTTTTTGATTTGGACTTCGGATTCAAAATATGTTCGGATTGGAGTGGAAGTAGCAGTCGAAACATGATTCAATGGTGTCAGGGAGAAGGAAAGACATCATGGGCTAACAATCGTGATTGGATGGTGAATATTTTCAAACCATTGTCTAAGAATAAGCAGTTTGAACGCAAGTTTGTCACCAAGTTCTTGCTTAACCTTGCTGATCATTTATCAGAAGAGCGTATTAATGCCGTGTTTGATAGTATCACAAGTTTGGTTAAAGGAGAGTATTGTGCTTATAAAAATACGGATGCTGCCAATGCAGCCAAGGATATGAGGAAATTTGCCTTGGCTCGTCCGGAGTACATTTATAGTCATATAAACACATACGTGAATGGAGATGGGGCGGTAGGACTCTCCATCCATTCGAATGTGGAAGGAGCTAAGTTTACATTGAACGATGAGCCATTTGTGAAGTTTGATGGTAAATATATTGCAGGTTATGACATGCAGGTGAATGCATTTGCACCAGAAGGATACATCTTTTCAGGATGGGAGATTTCGGAAGAGAATAACATTGACATAAGAGAACGTGCAGGTGAACAAGCAATGTATATGCCTGGTTATCTGTCTGGTTCGCTGAAGGGTGAAGTTCAAATCACCGCCATCTTTGAGAAGACACAAAACGTATCACCTACCTTAGTTATCAATGAGATTTGTACAAGTAGCGATGCCAACTCTAACAACGCAGATGACTATGCTAAATATCCTGATTGGATTGAGGTGTATAATTATGGTGAAGAGAGCATTAATCTTTCTGGATATCAGTTAAGCAACAGCAAAAACAAACAAATATCCACTTTGCCATATAGTTTAAATGAACTGACAGTGAAGCCAGGAGAGCATCTGCTTTTATGGGCAAAAGGTGACAAACGATACGGCACGAAGTATCTAGATTTCAAATTGGATGTGGATAAGACCTCAGAGATCTGTTTATTAACGCCAGATGGCAATCTGCTGGATTGTGTTCAATATGAAAGACTTGCAACCAATGAATCGTATGGTCGAAACGTAGATAACGGGGAGGATTGGATTATCTACTCCTATTGCAATGATGGAAAAACATTAGCCGCCACGCCTAACGACAACAATGGTTCAGAGTGTGAAATGACAGCTGTTAAAGTACAGAAGAATACAGATGTGATAACGATTTATCCTAATCCATCGAGAGACTTTATTACAATTGACTGCAGCGAAAGGATTCTGAACTGTTGCTGTTATGACATGCAGGGTATGTTGATGAGCAACAGTTTACAAAACAATCAGATTGATGTACAAAACCACCTTCCAGGAATATATATGCTAAAGATAGAAACCGAAGAGGGTGTCTATTATCAACAATTCATTAAACAACGGTAATACTATTTTTTTATTCAAAAAGAAACACTTCAACGGGTTCTGCAACCAACCGACTTTGTTGAAGTGTTCTTTTATTATTTAATCTTAATTGCCACCGAGTGCAGTTGCTGCCACCCTGCTCGATCTGTCACTCGCAACATGAAATGGTAATCACCGGGATCTACATCCTCAGGTATGGGTATATCCAGATGTGCTATATAACTACGCTGTGAGGGTGGAATGGTATAATCCTGATTGAAGACCCAAGCATGTTGCACCTGCTTAGGCTCATCCATCGGGCACTCCGTTGCACTTGTACTATGAGTGTGATGATCGAAATTATGGTGAATCTCGATGTTATATGCCCCAAGCTCCGTATCATCTGTCAAAAGATACGTAAATGGAATTGTTTCGCCACGGTAATATATCTGACACTCAAGAGGACTTGCATCCACTCCTTCTTCGCTAATGACAGGATAGGTCATATCCTTCAATGCATCGTTTTCAGAACTGCTGCACGCACAGAGTACGCACAGCAGCAATGATGAAATTTTAATTCGATTCATATATTGTTTTATTTAACATTAATCGTGATGATGTTCATGCTCATCGTCATCTCCATCCTCCTCGGCAAGTTCGATTTCACACTCAGTCATAGTCTGTTGTCCCTGAGCATCAGTTACCGTGAAATGCAGATGATATTTACCCAATGATGCATCCGCTGGAATCTCTAGATGTTCATGGAATTCAGCATTACGGACTCCTATATATTTACCATCCGTATAAGCTATCTCAAGAAGATCTTCTCCTCCTGCAACTGAATGGATTTCAACATCTATGCGTTGAATAACACCCTCTGCCAACAATGAGGCCTCAAGATGCATATCATGACCTGGATGAGCAATCTTGCTGTTGTCATGGCCCACCTCAGTTAGCGTAACAACAGGTCTTGCCACAGGGATACTTTCATTCTCCTCTTTATCACATGAAGTAAAACATAAACAAATTGAACTTACGAGAGCCCACACAAGGCTCATATATTTTAAATTTTTCATATTGAATTTTCTTTTAAAATGAATAATCTATGGTGTCTCCTAATGATTCACCGTTTTTATTATGAATTAGAAATCGATTCCTACCATCAACGAGATGTTGCGACCAGGTTCTGGCACATCTATAAGACGGTAAAAACTAGTATGGTCGTAATAACGACGATTCAGCAGGTTATCTACACGCAACTTTACATTGAGCATGTTCTTCTTCAATTTGAACAGTTTAGTCATTGCAAAATTAAGCGTCCAATACCCCTCTGTTGGTTTCTCTGGAGGTACAATCTCATTCTGACTTCCTACAATATGGGCACTTAGTTTGACAGTGCCATCGCCCAAAAGATTATATTTATACATGACTCCGACATCTGTTGACCATGGGGGACAGAACGGTAATGTATATCCTTTCTTTTCTCCGGAGCATTGTCGTGCATACAAATATTCTCCTTGTACAAACGTCTCCCATTTAGGTGTGATGTGCCATGTCAACTGCCACTCCGTACCCCAACGCAGCACCTCTGTCTGAGTATAAAGATACAATTGCAGTCCCTCGACATACTGCGCAGTAGGATTCAAATAGATATAGTTCGGAAAATAATTCACATACGGATCTAACTGAACGGTCAGCACATCATTAGACCATCCCACGCCTGCATCTAGTTGGTATGAGACCTCAGGGTCGAGGGTTGAGTTCCCTCGCTCATATCGGAAGATATGATAATTGATACCATCCGCACCCAATTCCTTCGGGATTGGAATACGAAAACTCTTCCCCATATTCGCTTTGAAGTTCCAACGTCCGATGATACGGTTCACACCTACCGACCATGTGAAACTGCGAAAATGGCGGTCTAAGGGCGACGATCGTTCTACATAGATGGAATCACCGCCTACAGGGGTCTTATACCAATCATTGTAACTAGAAATATGCGTCTGAGCATAATCAAACCGAACGCCCGCATTTAGTATCAAGTTCTTACGAAGAGTGAAACGATCCATCACATAGCCACCCATGTCCCAATAGACAAAATCAGGAATGATGAAGCCCCATCCTCCTCGTTGATTATGTTGATGTTCCCAACTGGCGCCTGCTCTTAGTTCATGACGTTTGAAAGCATGACGGAAGGCAAATGAGCCAGAAAAGGTATGTTTATTGAAGCTTCGCTCTAAAGAACAATTAGGCTTTGGCATATATCCATGACTGATCGGTTCTGAATGTTCCTCACGGTGATTATTCTGGTAACTTACATTCAGTTCCAGATTAGTGGAATCCAAGCTCCAGGTTGTATGACTTAACACCTTTAAATGATTCACCCACTGGTGCGGCAAATCAATATCCCGGCGGGATTGATCATAATCGATATCACTCAGTCGCACCTCCAATCCATGTGCATTGGCGAAAAAACCACTCTTCGAATAGCTATCGGAAAAGCGCACACTCGTACGATGATGGTTACCCGTATATCCTATCGTCACACTACCATCACATTCATATCCAGCCGTGTTACGCAACCGCTGATCCTTGAGTCGTATCCAATATGAATAATACTGAATACTATCGGTAGGCACATGGCTATCCGCATAATCCAATAACGTAGCATGAAGCTTATAGAACCAATTTCCCTGTATGCCACCCACCTTTGTCGAGAGACCTAATTGACCATTGTTCGAGCGACCGAACAACTGCACCGAACCACTCATAGGTTGCGTCGGTATTTGATTGGTATATAAGTTAAGCACCCCGCCAATAGCATCTGAGCCATAGAGTAGCGCAGCAGGTCCTTTGATGACCTCCACACGATCCACAGCAAACTGGTCGATCTCCAATCCATGGTCATCGCCCCATTGCTGTCCTTCATGCTTCACACCATCCTCCACCACAGCCATTCGATTAAAGCCAAGGCCACGAATGGCAGGTTTGGACACACCACTGCCTACAGACATAGCCTTGACACCCGGCAAGTTCTCCAATGTCTGCATAAGACTTCCCGCAAAGTTTTGTTGAAGGAACTCATTTGTAACCTGTATGGTCGGCTGCGACATACGCAACTGCGTTTCATCTTGCTGTATGCTAACAGTCACCTCTTGTAATTCTATAGTGCTATCTATAGAAGTACTACCATCCCCTCCCATCGCAGATGATGCAATGAGAGCGACACCTAAAATACTTTTAAGCATAATATGATCTGTTTGAAATAACAAAAATGAGATTGTACCCTATGTTATCAAACAGCTGGAGGTGCGCGCAAACTAATTACGCCATATACTGATAAATAAGCATGATGGCGAGATGGAACAGTTAAATTTCGAGTTTGGAACCAGCTATATATATAAGCAGAAATAGCTGATGCCAAGAATGTTAGTAATAGGAACTGACACAACACACACGGATGCGTGTCCATCGGTAGTTGAGAGAAGTGACCATGACACTGATGTTTCACACAATCAGCACATTCTGTCTCCGCTTTCGTAGAAGAATGGTCATGGACATGAAGAGACGAAAAGAGCAGCATTGACGAAAAAATCGTCAACAACACCCACGATATAATATGTCTTTTCTTCATATCCATATCTAAACGCAAAGATATTGTTTTTTTTCAATATAGGTCGATCCTATAATTTATTTCATAGGATTAAAATTTGTTTCGGGAATATTTATAACGCACGGGGTTATGAAACAAACAATATTTATGAGACCCGGGTATTGGAGATGTTCGGGCATTTGAGACGTTCGGGCATTTGAGACGCACGGCCGTGCGTCTCACACGTGAACGGCAGGAGAATTGCCCGATTGTCAAATTCACACACCATCCCAATCCTGAAAGGATGCCATATCACAAACGCAGGTGTGAACCTGCGGCATGAACATGAATCTCTGTTTTTTATCTATTTTGACGAAAAACTTTTTATCTTTGCCAAAGGAGAGTTCTATCGGAACACATCCCATTTGAAACATTATAATTTTTTTTTACCAATGCAGACTTTCTCTCTTGACCGTTTTTTCGGGAAATCCAACAGATTCTATTTCATGGGCATTGCCATCATCTTGATTTTCTTTTTTCATTTAGATACTCATTATGCTGACACGTTTTCCACAAATGCCCCTGCATGGTTACGAGTTTTTGATCAAGGATATCTCGGTGTAGATATCTTTTTTATCCTCTCAAGCTTCGGTCTGACCATCTCGTTGGATAAATACACAGAGAAGCCCGACTATAAACAGTTCTATCTAAATCGTTTTAGACGCATTTATCCCTATTATATATGTTATCTGATTCTATTAAGTCTCAGTTTCCTCTATGTGTTGGACAAAACAATGACCATACGACTCTTTTCTGACAACCTCCTCTGTTTGTCTCTATTTTTAGATTCGCCCGAAACAGCGTTAATTCATGTGGATTGGTACTCTCAATCTATTCTACTGCTCTATCTGTTCTTCCCGCTTGTCTTTCAGCTGAACAAACGTATCTCATCCAAGAAATTTACGATTGAAGCGTTATTCTTACTATTACTCATCTTAATTGCCCGACTACCGATTTACACACAAAGTCAATACCTGTTCATCAGCAGATGGCCTGTCATATTCCTGGCCTCTGTCACTTATTTCCATCTCAAACAGAATGATTACGCCACAATTATAAAACTATCGTTACTATCCATCTTGGTTGGTTCCTTACTTTTTAATCTATATCTGCTGCTCTCCTTGGGTGTTTTTGCAGTGGTTTTGTTAATCTGTTCAGCAGATATCACTCTACCATTTAATAAAGTATTCTCATTCCTAGGAAAGCACTCCTATGAAATCTATCTTGCACAAAATGTTTGGACTTATTATTTCATTCATACGAAACGATTTGACAGTCCTTATATTTTGACTACCATCTGTCTTGTCGGTACAATCATCACAGCAATTGTCATCTATTTTGCAGGTAAGGTTCTATCCAAACTTTTCCCTAAGAACTAACCACACCGTCATCGTCGGAAGATATAATTAAAGCCGAACGACAGTTGTTCCTGTATCTGAATCTTAGCATCTTCATCCTTTGCTGTGTTGTCATATCGCATAATCAAGGAGAGACGTGTACTCAAGTAACGGTTAATGATGAATTTACCCACCGTTTCCCAGTTCAGCTCGATGTTCTTGCAATTATAAGAACTGAAAAAATAGAGATTAGAATTCAAATGAATCTCCTTGGTGAATTTCCAATCCATCTTAGCCCGTAACATATATCCCAAATAGGTTGTATATGTCTGGGTAGAATCCAGTCCCACATGCAAATGATCCACTCGATCATCCACCGAAAACAGCACCTTATATGTAACAGGAGCCAAACGAATCGTATTCTTTTTATTGTAACGGCACTCCATGCCTAAACTGAAGAATATCGTAGTAGGAGACAAGAAAGATGCAACCACTTCCTTCGAATTGATCTTCTTATAACTAGGGAAGAGCGAAGTATTGAAATCAATTGCAGCACTATAATACACTTTTTTAGAGAACCATGTCTGATACCCCAATAATGTACCCAACTGGAAAACATCATTATTCACACGAAATGTATGAAGAGTATCTTCACTTGTGTTATAGAAGCCCACCTTGACATCAATACCATTTTCCCATACAAGACGATCCTTTTTGTAATCAATATTATAATCAAAGATTGTCAGGAAAGTAGCATTCGGGGTTCCTCCTTTCGACCAGTTGTCTGTCACATAATATTGAGAAAACTGCATCGCCAAACTTCCATCATAGCTCCACGGAGATTTTTCTTTCTGTTTCAAGTATTTCTTTATATCACCCAATTCAGGTTCTTCTGCCATAGGTTCCAAGCCCGTGATATAGATTTCCTTCTCTTCCACATTGAACTGTTCCAGATTCTCATCGTATGGCTTCAAATCATAATACTCTATCACCTCAGGCATTTCCAAAGAGATCCTATACATAGAACGCCGACGGAAGAAATCCTCCAATAACAATTCTTTATATTTTCTCTCAAAATTCGTCTCATGGAAAGGGTATATCAGCTCATTTTCCCATGTCACCTGATATTCAGGGAACAAAGGCAACAGCTCCACTGTATTGATAGAATCAAAGATCAAAGGGAAAAACAATATTTTCCCCTCCTTATTAGGAGAGTTCCAAAACTCTTCCGGCGTAAGTATAGGGATGCTCGGTTCTGTTGGAGAAACAGCAGAACTATCCTCCTGTGCTTTTACAGTGACTGTAAAACAGAAAGTTAGCAAAAGAAACAACAAAAAAGCATATTTATCCAACTTCATCACTACAAAGATTTAGCTTTCGCATCTATCAAAATAGATGTATGCAAAAATAATAAAATTTTCATTGCAAAACATCATTCTCGAAAACGCTTAATAACATTATAGGCTACATATATTCCTAATTCACCTGCTTTGCTCAAATCTGAAAAGCCTTTTTCTTTCTCTCCTATCATCACATAGCATAATCCTCTGTTAAAAAAGGCCTCGGCAAAATCTCCCTCCAGTTCAATGGCTCTCGAATAATTGGCTATTGCATTCCTATAATCTTTTTGCAGCAACAAGACATTTCCTCGATTAAACCAAGAAAAAGGGAAAGTTGAATACAACTCATTTGTTTTCTCATAATCCTTCACAATCAGATCATGCATCATCTTCACTCCATAACGATCTGCCGTCTCATCTTCTTTTCTCTGCACTTCATCTTTCATCGAAGCCTCATATTCCAGTTTCTTCATCCGACAGTTACCACGAGAAAAATAATAGATCCATTTCTCCTGCAAAGGTGCTATCTCGATTGCTTTCCCATAATCTTCTATTGCACTATCGTAATCAGAGACCGACTCATAACACAAGGCTCTTTGAAAATAATATAAAGCAGAAGGTGATTTATCAATCTCCTTGGTATAAAATTCTATTTCACTGAATGATTCATCTAAGTTCTTATCTGCAGAAGAAACAGCATTAGATAAATACAAGCGATGATTCAGAGACAAGTTCATTTTATCAATCGTCTTGTCAAAATAAGACGAACGTCTCATTCCCTCTTTCTTCACAGGCGTGCCTGTCAGCACAATATTATTTTCCGGGTCAATATTGAAATTCACATTTTGCACTTTTCCTCTAGATTCACTCTTGTAGGTCAGTCGTTTTGTTTCTTCTTCCTTATCTGCCACTACCAGTTTCTGATGATTACGAAGATCATTGTCCGATTTCTTACGGGTCTTCTGTGTCTCTTTTTCAATATCTTTTTTTGTTATCTTCCGTTGACGAAGCAACATAGCTGTATTATAATCTTTCTCAGCACCAAGCTTATCGAATTTCTTCATCTTGGCCTCTCCTCGACCGTAATAGGCTGGGAAGAAATCAGGATACTTTTCAATAATCTTATCATAATCCGCAATACATCTCTTCAATTCACCCAGTTCATTCTCCAGAATAGCTCTGTTGTAAATCGCAAAATAATTATTGGGTTCCATCTCGATCACCCTGTCAAAATCCTCCAACGCACGATTTTTATCTCCCACCTCAGCCCGGAGCAATCCTCGGTTGTAATAGGCCAATGAGTTGGATGGGTCTAGACGGATCACATGGTCATAATCATCCATCGCACCTCTTAAATCATTCATCTGATAACGAATCAACCCACGATTGATATAGTAATTCCCACGGTAAGGTTCCAACCGTATCGCCTCGTCAAAATCTGCAAGAGATTCTTTATACTCTTTTTGCATATAATAAACATACCCCCTTGCCGCATGTCCATCGGCACTGAACTGATCCAGTTCAAGCACTTTTTCAAAATCCTTCATTGCCATTAGCGTGTCTTCATCGGATATATAAGCATAGCCTCGATTCAAATAGGCCTCCTTATAATGAGGGAACTGTTTCACCGCCAACGTGAAATCTTTAACTGCCTGTTTATAGTCTTTTTTTTCCATGGAAGCGTATCCTTTGCATAACAACAGCAGCTTATTTTCAGGCGAGAACTCCAATCCCTTTTCAAAATCCTCTGTTGCTTCATCATATTTTTTCAAATACACCTTGGCAATACCTCTACAACGATATGCTTCTACTAAAAACGGATTGCGACTCAATGCCAAAGAGCAATCCTCCTCAGCACCCTTATAATCTTCCAGACTGATTTTGGCCACTCCACGATAGAAATAAGGTTCTGCCAAATGCGGTTTCACACGAATCACCTGGTTAAAATATTGAATCGCTAGAACATAATCCTCAAAATATAACGCGTTCTTACCAATAGACAACACACGGTCCGTATTGATTTGAGCATACGATCCGAACAACATCGTTGTCAGAAACGATGCCACCCATATCCATCTTAGCAAACCTTTCTTCATCCTTTAACCAAATAGAAATTTAAATGCTTCATCCACCTTACGAGCAAAACATACTTCTATAGAACGATTTTTCATGGAAATATTTTTATATTCAGGGATAATTATTCGCTTGAACCCTAATTTTTCTGCTTCTGCTATTCGCTGTTCGATTCGATTGATCGGACGAATCTCGCCTGACAAGCCCACTTCACCGGCCAAACAAGTCTGACCATCAATGGCAATATCCATATTTGAAGAGAGAATAGCACTGATGATAGCAAGGTCTATCGCAGGGTCATTGATCTTTATACCTCCAGCAATATTCAAATAGACATCCTTCTGAGCCAACTTAAATCCGACTCTTTTCTCCAAAACCGCCAATAGCATATTCAATCTGCGAATATCAAAGCCGGTAGCCGACCGCTGTGGATTACCATACGCAGCTGTGCTCACCAAAGCTTGAGCCTCAATCAAGAAAGGTCGAACCCCCTCAATAGCAGCCCCGATAGCCGTTCCACTCAATCCCTCATGATTGTTTGACAACAATAACTCAGAAGGGTTGCTCACCTCCCGCAGTCCGGATTGACGCATCTCATATATGCCCAACTCCTCCGTACTCCCGAAACGATTTTTTATGGAACGTAATATCCTATACATATAATGTTGATCTCCTTCAAATTGAAGTACCGTATCAACAATATGCTCTAACACCTTAGGTCCTGCAATGTTTCCCTCTTTATTGATATGTCCGATTAATAAGACAGGAACATTACTCTCTTTAGCGAACTTCAACAGTGCAGCGGAGCACTCACGGACCTGCGTCACACTTCCGGGCGAGGACTCCGCCATCTCGGTAGAGATGGTCTGTATGGAATCGATGATAACCAGATCAGGTTTCACATTCTGTATATGCACAAAGATCTGCTCCAAAGAGGTCTCGCTCACAATATAACAGTCAGGATTATTTTGAATCATCAGACGATCCGCCCGTAACTTCAACTGCTTCGTACTCTCCTCACCAGAGACATAAAGCGTCCGCTTCCCTCTAATATTCAAGACGATCTGCAACACAAGGGTTGATTTACCGATGCCCGGTTCACCGCCTATTAATGTAAGAGACCCCGGGACAATACCACCTCCCAACACGCGGTTGAACTCATTATTCCCTGTATCATTTCGCACCTCATCGGTGGTTTCCACCTCTTGTATTCGTATTGGCTTAGTCTTTTCTGAAGAGATAAATCCTACGGTAGAAGGGACATTTTTTTCTTTTCTTATGATCTCCTCCACGTAGGTGTTCCACTCCCCGCAAGCAGGACATTTACCCACCCACTTGGCTGCTTCTGCACCACAGTTCTGACAGACATACACCGACTTCGTCTTTGCCATATTCATTCATTATTTATAGGTAATCGTGGCTTTCTTAGCATCCACCACCAACTCAACCTCACGACCTAAGTAAGTAGCCAGATTCTCCGAGTCATGTCCAATATTTATCCCATACAACACAGGAATACCTAAATCCTCAAGATGATCACGCATAATCTCATTAATAGGATCATCCTTGCCTTGACTAGCATTGGTGAATTCACCAATCACAACACCTTTCACACAATCCAATTTGCCACTCTGTTTCAGGTTATACATCATCCGGTCGATGCTGTAATTTGCCTCTCCAGTATCTTCGATCAACAGAATAGCATCTCTCACATTCAGGTCATTCACCGTACCACCCAAGCTATAAATAATAGAAAGGTTTCCACCAACCAGACGACCAGTTGCCTTTCCTTTTATACAGTCCGAATTAGTTTGAATAGAATGAGAGGTTAACTCTCCGAACAAAGCTTTACGAAGTGTCTCCACACTCGATGAGTTGACCATATTATTCACCATGGCACCATGAATCGTCTCAATACCTTTGTTGTTTAACACTGCATGAAGAACTGTAATATCACTAAATCCCACCAACCATTTAGGCGAACGTTCAAACTTCGTCCAGTCGAGATAAGGTGTAAGATGTGTAGCACCATATCCACCACGAGCAGCAATAATAGCACGGATATTAGGATTATCCAGCAACTTCTGCATTCCCTCCAATCGATCGGACAATTCTCCTGCATGACGACCATTCTGCATATAAAGGTTATCGGCCTCAATCACATTCAAGCCCCATGATTTCAGAACACTTATACCCTTCGAAAGTTCATCTTTGGTCACCGCATTAGAAGGTGCAAAGACAGCAACGGTATCTCCTTTTTTCAAATAGTCTGGACGAATATCTACCCCCACAACTGAATCAGGATTTGAGATATAATACTTCGAGGTATAGACAGACTCATTGGTTATGTATTCGTTTGTTATGTACTCATTGGTAATATACTCTTTCTTACAGGAAGCCAATGCAGCCGCAACGCATAGCAGCAAAAAAAGTTTCTTTCTCATGATAAAATATTTTAGGTGGGTTTTCATTAACCCATTATTAACGATTCATACTAAAAGAAGAGACGATGTGCACATCATCTACATTCCAAATATAAACTTTAGTTTCGTCTTATTAATCAACGCCACTACACTCCAACATCCGAGGAACACAACACAGAAAAGCAATACTGGTCCTATCACCACATGTTCCTTAACAAACGATGCTATCAACGATTGATTCAAAAGCAGAATGATAACTATCTGATGAAGAATATAGATTCCCATGCCCGAAGCATCCAAAGAAGAGATGTATTTGTTCGACACACAATTCTCCTCTCTCTTCTCGGAAGGAACGAATAACAATTGGAACAAGGTCAAGGTCAAACATACACCCAACACTCTTGCCAGCAGATCAGAGTGGAGAGGAAATTTATTATATGTAAAAAATCCGATTAAAACGGCAAAAACAGTCAATGTAACCCATAACAATGGTTTGCTCAAATGTGCCCATCGCTCAACTATAGAGAATCGAGCCCAGATGACGCCTAAATAAAATATTGGGAAATAGACGAGAAATGAATCCATACAAAGGAGAGAAGACAAATAACCTCGTCCTCCTAATAGAAAATAAATCGATGAAAACGCCAAACAGAAGCAGATATTCAGCCAAAGAGATTGTTTCTCCCATAAGAAACGAGTAATAAAGACAAAGACGAAACACCACATCAACATCACCAAAAACCACAGGTGACAAGCCGGATATAGAAAATGAGATGGATCAATTTCGCCATATAGCAATAAATCCACCACAACGGCCCATAGCAAAAATGGGAGCAACAATCTTTTTACTTTTTTCAAAAGAAACTCCTTTCCATCGGAATATTTATGACATTGATTTTTCAAATAAGAGAACAGATAACCCGACGCAAAGACGAACATCGGCATATCAATTGAATTCAGGAATTTAGTAAAATGTTCATACACATCTATGTGAGGAAACAGATTCACACACATGGAATAGCCCGTAGCGAACTGATAAAAACAATGATATAGCACCACCATTATCATGGCAATTACCCTCATGTATGAAACCTCTACCCTTTTCATATTAAATCACTTTACCAATTAAGTCGAAATAATCATAATCAACAATCCGTACCTGATAAAATGCACCAATGCTAAGGGTCTGATCACTCATAGGAATCAGCACCTCTGGGTCCACCTCAGGAGAGTCAAACTCGGTTCGACCATAATAGTAGTCCCCTTCTTTTCGGTCAATGATTACTTTGAATACCTTACCAATTTTAGATTCGTTCAATTCCTCTGCAATGGATTCCTGTTCCGTCATCAATCGCTCCTGTCTCTGCTCCTTATCTTCTGGCGTAACATCATCCTTTAGTTTTGCAGCAGGAGTATCTTCCTCCTCACAATATTGGAATGCACCCATTCGCTCAAAACGAACCTTTCGAACGAACTCCAACAGTTTTTCAAATTGTGTCTCCGACTCACCCGGGAAGCCCACCATCAGCGTTGTACGAAGATGAATACCCGGCACCTCTTCCCGAATCCGATGGATAAGTTCATACGTCTCCTCCTCAGTTATATGTCGGCGCATATTCTTCAACACCTCATCATCAATATGCTGAAAAGCCAAATCGAGATACTTACATACATTGTCACGTTCACGAATCACTCGCAAAAGATCATACGGGAAATCCGTAGGATAAGCATAATGAAGACGGATCCATTCAACACCTTTTATATCCGCTATCCGTTCGACCAACTTAGCAATAGAATACTCACCGTAAAGATCCTTTCCGTAATAAGAAAGATCCTGTGCAATGATTTGAAATTCTTTTACACCTTGATTGACCAGCCACTCCACTTCATTAACAATATCTTCGATGGAACGGGATTTATAACTACCCGTAATCAACGGTATGGCACAATATGCACACCTACGATTACACCCCTCAGAGATCTTCACATAAGCATAATGAGCAGGCGTAGAAATTTTATGTTGCAGAGAGCACGTAGGCATAAAAGCATAGCCTAAGTCGGAGATAATATCCTTCCAAGCAAATTTACGGTAAAACTTATCGACCTCAGGTATCTCATTAGGTAAATCATTGATATATCGTTCAGACAAACAGCCCATCACCAACAATTTATCTATCTTTTTTTTCTTTTTCGCTTCTGCAAATTTCAGGATCTGTTCAATCGACTCTTCCTTGGCATCACCAATAAAGCCGCAGGTATTAATAACAACAATTTTCCCCTTCGGTTTTACCGGGTCGAAATTCACATGGTATCCATTCACTTCGAGCTGACGAGCGAGGAGTTCGGCATCAACAAGATTCTTCGAACACCCCATATTAATTACATCAATCTCGTTCAATTGACTAGGCATATCAAAGTTATTTAAATAGCGAATCCACAAACTCACGTTTGTTAAATACTTGCAGATGGTCGATACCCTCTCCTACACCGATATATTTAACAGGGATCTTAAACTGATCTGAAATACCTATTACCACACCACCTTTAGCTGTTCCGTCAAGTTTCGTAATAGCAAGGGAAGTAACCTCTGTTGCCTTGGTGAATTGCTTAGCTTGTTCGAATGCATTTTGTCCGGTGGAACCGTCCAAAACCAGCAATACTTCTTGTGGAGCATTCGGGATGATTTTCTGCATCACCTGTTTTATTTTAGACAACTCATTCATCAGATTAATCTTGTTGTGCAGACGGCCAGCCGTATCGATGATAACCACATCAGCACCATTTGCTTTTGCCGATGAAAGCGTATCAAATGCAACCGAAGCAGGGTCAGCACCCATGTTCTGTTTGATCACTGGACAGCCAACACGTTCACCCCAAATCACCAACTGTTCAACGGCAGCCGCACGGAAGGTATCGGCAGCACCCAAATACACTTTTTTGCCCGCTTTCTTGAATTGATAAGCCAGCTTCCCAATGGTAGTTGTTTTTCCAACACCATTGACACCCACCACCATGATAACATACGGATCAGGCGAAGCAGGGATGGTGAATTCAGAACCATCAACCGTATTGTTCTCTTCAAGCAAGGCAGCTATCTCATCCTTCAGAATGACATTCAACTCATCCGTATTCACATACTTATCACTCGCCACCCGTTTCTCAATACGTTCAATGATTTTCAAAGTAGTATCGACACCCACATCAGAAGTAATCAACACCTCCTCCAAGTTATCCAACACCTCGTCGTCCACCTTAGTTTTACCAACTACGGCACGAGCAATTTTTGAAAGGAAACTCTCCTTCGTTTTCTCAAGACCTTTATCCAAAGTCTCTTTCTTTTCTTTAGAAAAAATACTAAATAGGCCCATAAACATATTTTTATCAACTGCAAAGATAGTGAAAAAGGAGAGTGAAAAAGAAAAGTATCCATAAATTTTCGTCATTCTGTTTTTTAGAATCTTACATTGTTTCGTATCTTTGCATAAATCAAATTTAAGGGAGTCAAATGAGGAAAGCACTTATTTTATTAATTATTTCTTCTTGTGTATCATTTGGTTATGCACAAAAAACAAAAGATTATTGCCAAGCTGACAAACTTTTCTGGGAAGGGAAAGAATTATATGACCTAAATCATTACAGTGCAGCATACTATAAATTTAACAAATATTTAGAAACGATTGAGAAAGATCGTTCTCCTTTATATGGCGAAACGGAGTATTACCTCGCTAGTTGCTCATACGAGATGGGGGCGAAAGATGCCAATAGAAAGCTAACTACTTTCCTTGCGCACAATCCCAATTCAACGTATGCGAATCGCGCTCATTTCCTAAAAGGAACAATCCTATACAACAAAGGCGAATTTGCTGATGCAACCAAGGAGTTCGAGTCATGCGACCCTACCTTCCTCCCTCAAGGAGAAGAGCACGATTATCTATTTAAAAGCGGATATGCATATTTGGAAAATGCCGCATACGGAAAAGCGAAAGAGAAATTCGTGCAACTGCTATCCGACTCAACTCCTTATAATCAATCGGCCGCATATTACAAAGCCTACATTGATTATGAAGAGAAAAATTACGAAGAAGCACTCCCAATCTTTGAGACACTTAAAACCAATCCGTCATTTGCAAACATCGTACCTTACTACTTGTTCCAAATCTACTACGCAAAAAGAGATTATGATGCAGTGCTTTCTTCCGGTACAGCATTACTAGCAAAGGATTCAACCAATCCGAACAACAAAGAGGTTCATCGTATCTTAGGCGAGTGCTACTATCAAAAGAAAGATTATAAAAACACGGTCAAATATTTGTCACTCTATCAAAAAGAGAGCAACCAAGTGATCCGAAACAACATGTATATGTTGGGTAACTCTTATTACCAAGTAGGTGATTATGTAGATGCCATTGATTGTTTCCAGTCCGTCACTTCTGTTGAAGACGCCATGAGTCAGAACGCATATCTATATCTAGGTGCCTGCTACGTTAAAGATGAGAACCTAAACAATGCGCGTCTGTGCTTTGAGTCGGCCGGACGTATGGAATATGACATGAATGTAAAAGAGGAAGCGCAATACAACTACGCCTTAATCGTTTACCAACAATCCTACTCTCCATTCAATGAATCCATCACAGCATTTGAGAACTTCCTAAAAGAATTCAGTGATTCACAATACAAGGACAAGGTATATAACTACATGGTCAATCTTTACTTAACCACCAAGAACTACAAAGAGGCACTTAACTCTATTCAAAAAATAGAAAACAAGACCTTGCCGATTTATGAAGCTCGCCAACGTATCACCTACAGCCTAGGCATTCAGAACTTCAACAACAGTGAATACGGAGAGGCTATCAAGTATTTCGACGAGTCACTCAAAGACAGTCGATTCAACAATGAACTTGCCGCATCTGCTATCTTCTGGAGAGGTGAGGCAAACTACAAACTGAAGCAATACGACAAAGCTGCGTCAGACTTTAATCAGTTTGTGAACTCAGTTGGGGCTCGCAACAGCGATGAGTTTAATCTAGCTCACTACAACATGGGTTATACTTACTTCACACAAAAAAACTACCCATCGGCACTCACATGGTTTAGAAAATTCATCAATCTGGAAGAATCAAACAAAACATTGATTGCAGATGCAAACAATAGAATTGGAGACTGCTATTTCAACCAACGCGACTTCGACAATGCACAGAAGAACTATGCAACGGTTTATACATTAAGAGGTCCAGGCGCTGATTACGCTTGTTTCCAAGAAGGATTTATCCTAGGCCTGAAAAAAGATTACAACGGAAAGATTGAGACAATGAATAAACTCATCAAAACATTCCCTCAATCTGAATACATCGCTGATGCTCAATATGAAATCGGTCGATCTTACGTCATGTTGGGCAACAAAGAGAAAGCCATCAGCACATACAGCAAACTCAATAAAGAGTTCCCTCATAGCCCATTGAGTCGAAAGGGACAACTCCAGACCGGTATGTTATACGATGAAATGAATAACTACCAAAAGGCCTCTTCCACCTATAAGGAGATCATCAATAACTTCCCTAATAGTGCAGAAGCCAAAACAGCCTTGGAGAGTTTAAAGAACATCTATTTTGAGCAGAATGACATACAAGGATTTGCTGATTATGTGGGAACGCTCAACGGATTAGCTAAATTTGACAAATCCGAGCAAGACTCTCTCACCTATTTTGCAGCAGAGAGATTATATGAAAAAGGGGAATATGACCGTGCAATAAGCAGTTTCAATAATTATATTCAAAAGTTCCCTAATAGCGGTTTTGTATATAATGCACACTTCAACATTGCGAATAGCTACTACAAACAAGGGAACAAAAAAATGGCTGAACCTGAATATCAATACATTGCCAACATGATAGGTTCTCCTGAACGGGAAGAAGCCTTGACAAGGCTTTCTGAGATTCAGTATGATAATCAAGATTACAAGACAGCTATCCGCACCATGTCAACATTAGACAGCATCGCACAAAATGCAGAGAACAAGCAAGCTGCAAAGATAGGTATTCTTCGTTGCAATAATCTATTAGGAAACACAGACGAGACCATTCTTGCAGCAACCAACATCATTAACAGCGACAAGTTAGATCCGAACATCCTCAGAGAGGCCTCTTTCACAAGAGCCAAAGCCCACGAGGTGAAAGGGGACTCAGCAAAAGCATTTAATGACTACCTTGATTTATCCAGCAACTGTATGGATGAATATGGAGCAGAATCAAAATACCGTATCGCAGAGTATTATTTCCTACGAAAAGACTTAGCCACATCCGAAAAAGAGATCTTCGATTTCATCGAAAAGAATACACCTCATCAATATTGGTTAGCGAAAAGCTTCATCCTGCTATCTGATATATATGTCAATCAAGACAGAAGTTTCGAAGCCAAACAATATCTAATGAGTGTGAGAGAGAATTATAAGGGAGCTGATGACATCTCGACAGAAATCAAAGTCAGACTGGACCAAATCGAAGCCAAAGAGTCCGAAAAAATTGTTAACGAAAAGAATTGATCTATATATGAGACGTTTATTTACCACACTAAGTATCATTACTCTTTCTGTTTCCTCTTATGCCCAAACAGCAGAAACAGAAAAACAAGACACCACTATCCTGAAAAACATAGAGGTGGTCAAAGAGTATAACCCTGTCATCAAAGAAGTCGGGAAGATCAGTACCATGCCCGATCTGAAAGAAATAAAAACAGAACGTAAAAAATTGGACATCTCCGTATGGACCACTCCCTACTCAATAAAACCTAGTGAAATCCCTACCTTGGATTTCGCCACGGCCGAACAAGACCCTAAGAAAGAAGCAAAAGAACATTATGCCAGATTAGGATTCGGCAATTATAAATCCTTCTTAGGAGAACTTTACACACCTATATACAAAAACAACAGAAACCTACTCGACTTTCATATACTACACAATTCCTCTTTCGGGGATGTGAAACTGACGCCTAAACTCTACCCTAACCTCCCAGATGAGGTGAAGAGCCAAGCGACGAACAACGACACACGAGCAAAGGTGAACTACGTTCGCTCCATAAAAAACAAAGAGTTGAGCACCTTCCTAAAGGTCAATTACGATCTGCTCAAATACTATGGATACGATTCAAACATGCAAGAACTGGCAGAGAAGGGCATTCGGGAGACGGATAATGACTCCCTAAAACAATCCTTCTTCAGATTAGGAGCCAACTTCCGCTTTAAAAGTAAAGATTTCATCTCTCGATGGAAATATGATTTTCAAACCAATTATCTGTTGTTTAAAAACAGAGACGATTTATCAGAACATACCATTCATACCCTACTAAGCGGTGCATATCGATTCGACAACTCCTCATTATACCTCAACTTTGACATGTATAATATCATCATGGGATTGCCTGAAAGCAATGGTAATTTTAATTTCGAACGAGGAGAAACACTCAACAACTATACATTAATCAAATTAGCTCCCAACTACTATTTTTCTGGTGAAATCGGAGAGATCACAGTGGGTGTTAAAGGTGCATTCAGCATTAACCAAGGTAAAAAAGGAGCTGTCACACCTGATGTGTATGGAAAAGTCAGACTCATCAAAAACCTTCTTTATGTATATGCGGGCGTTACCGGTGACTACACAGTAAACAACTATCAAGAGATTACAAAAGAGAATCCATATATCTCATCCGACACTCGAATTGAAGACACCTATACTCCTATTGATGCATATTTAGGACTCACCTTGAAGATTGCACAAAGAGTCAATATGGATTTACATGCCGGATATAAGCTGATTGAGAATCCTTATTTCTTTATCAACCGTTATGATACCCTCACAGGAAAAGTATCAAACACATTTGATGTCATATACGACAAGAAAGCTGGTCTGCTCAATGCTGGTTTATCTTTGAATTATAACTGGAAAGAACGTTTGGATCTTCATTTTGAAGGGCAATATAACAAATGGGCTCTTAACGAGCTAGAGGAAGCATGGCATAAACCTATGTGGAACCTCAATTTCCAAAGTAGCTACATAGCAACTGATTTCGTACGCTTCCGCCTAGGTTATCAATTAGAGGCTAAACGATATGCAACGGTATGCACTGAGAAGATTGCGTTACCCAACACACATGATCTCTGTCTCGGTGTCGATTATAAACTATTCAATTGGTTGAACTTCTTTGTGAATTTTGATAATATCATTGGTCAAGAGTATGAGAGTTGGTATGGATATACACAACATCGATTTAACGTAATGGGGGGTGCCTCGGTCGTATTTTAACAGGAAAGGAGAATGGGGATATTATCCTTTATCATACTGATGTTTTTCTTCTATCAGCTATTTAAAACAGCTGTCAATGTAACTGAAGAAAACAAATCGACTAATCAGGATGGACACGGATGGTCGGAAGGATATTCATTAGAAAAATCTTTGATTTATATCTTTGCCTGCACAATGTCGGCCGACAACAAAGTGACCAAGAATGAATTGTCCGTTGTCAAACGGTATCTCCTAAGAAAATATGGGGAGACAAAAGCGAGGGAACTATTACTTCTTCTTCGTGATGTTCTGAAATACTCCAATTCAGTGGATATCCGTCCCTATTGTTTAAAGATCAATCAAACGTATCTTTATCAAGAACGGTTAAATCTACTATCCTCTCTTTTCCAGATTTGTGTAGCCGATGGAATGATCTGCGATAACGAAGCCAATTTACTCCAACTATATGCTCGGTTCACCCGGATACGGAACATTGATTTTTATCAGATGCAGAACTATTATACCTATGGATTTGATTGGAAGGAGAACCAAGACAACCGAAGCCGATATAAACAAAGGCAGAACGAGTCTCAGAACGCCCAAAAACCGAAGACAGACAAAGCATGGGCATATAAGATTCTAGGACTTCCCAACAATGCTTCTGAAAAGGAGATAAAGAAAGCCTATCGACAACTGGCTCAGCAATATCACCCTGACAAACAAATAGGATCTAGCGACGAAGAGATAAAAAATGCCACAGAGAAATTTCGAGAGATAAACGAGGCGTACGAAATATTAATGAGATAGCAAATATGGAATGGTATAATAAGTTAAAGGCTCATTCGACCATATTAAGCAATATGGCATCATTAGGATTGCTTCAGATAGCCAACTATCTGATTCCTTTAGCTGTCATTCCTTTCATTGTACGTGGTTTAGGGGTTGACATGATCGGAAAAGTGAGTTATGCACAAAATATCATTCAATATTTCACCATCTTCATCACCTTCGGCTTTGAATATTCAGCCACAAAAGAGATTTCCATCCACAAGGACGATAAAGAAAAGACAAAAGAGATCTTCTGGAGTGTAATCATCATTAAAATACTACTCTTAATCACCTCTTTTTTAATTTTCTTATGTCTCTCTTTATTCTGGGGCAAGATACAAAATGACCTGCCTCTTTATCTTACCATATTCGCCATAAATATTGGTTTCACCCTCTTCCCTACCTGGTTCTTCCAAGGAATAGAAGAGATGAAAAGCATGGCCACCATCAATTTCCTGATTAAGCTATTCGGAACAGGGCTGTCTGTCTTCTTCATCAACTCCCCAGAAGATTATCTAGTCTATGCAGGAATGCCTTCCATTGCCTATGCTATCTTTGGATTAGGCGCATTCATATACGTCATAAAAAAACATAAACTCAGCTACACTAACGTATCACTCAAATCGATAAAGGAACAATGCATCATCTCATTCCCTATCTTTCTCAACACCTTCTTCACCACCTTCTACACAACCGCCAATATAACAATACTAGGCTTCTTTGTAGGTGACCATGAAGTTGGTATATACTCTGGCGCTCATAAAATCATCATGAGCATTCTGATGGTTACCAGTATGCCAATCAACATAGCCATATTCCCTTCCATCAGCAGAAAGATGGCAGAATCAAAGAAAGAGGGACTTCACTACTTCATGACAATCGGGAAATATGCTATTTTAGCATCTCTGCTTGTCAGCGTCTTAACCTATATTTTCAGTCCGATACTGGTATCTATATTCCTTGGAGAGGCCTTTGCAAACTCCATCCCCGTATTGAAGCTATTCTCCTGCCTACCGTTTTTGGTAATCACAGCCAGCCTATGTACAGTTCAAGGTCTTTACGGATTAGGATTTCAGAAATATGCCCCTTTCATGGGACTTACCGTTGGTATAATCTGTATCCTACTAAACCTGATATTAATTCCAAGACTAGAGATATATGGAGCGGCAACAGCATGGATTGTAGCCCAAGCACTTGAAATCATCATTTCTGGAACGATTATTTTCTATAAATGCAGATCCTATGAGAGTTAATTTTATCATTCCGAACATACCCAATGCACCTTCTGGCGGACATAAAATCATGTATGAATATGCTAATGAATTTGCCGCCAAAGGTCATGACGTACACCTATATCACGTTGCCACGATAGATAGAATAAAGTACAACATGCCTCATTGGCTTCGAATGATTAGAACACGATTGTTTTTCCCAGACAGCAAGCCCAAATGGTTTGATTTCGATAAACGAATTCAGACCCACAATATCCCCCGTATCTCGAAAGAACTGATTCGTCCCGCCGACGCAAATATTCTCACCATGTGGGCTGAAGTACTCAATTTCCAATCCATCGGCGACACATTAGGAAAGCGTATTAATCTGATACAAGGATATGAAACATGGATGGCATCAGAAGATGATGTGCATAAATCCTATCAAACAGGTACCATCAACATCGCCATCTCCGAATACTTGGCAGATAAAGTAGAAGACGCCACTGGAGAGAGACCTCACGTCATAAAAAATTTCATCAGCTCTAATTTTCAAAAGAAAAAAGAGTTGGCAGACAGGTCATCCGCATCCGTATCTATGCTCTACTCAACAATAACCTGCAAAGGTTCATCCTGGGGAATAAAAGCATTGGATATAGTAAAAAAGCAAATACCGCAGCTACAAGTGGAAATGTTTGGCATATTCAATCGTCCAGACAACCTCCCTGCATGGATTAATTACACACAAAGGCCCAAAGATCTATGTGCATTATATAATTCTGTCAGTATTCATATATCACCAAGCATAAACGATGGATGGGATCTCCCCTGTACAGAGGCCATGAAATGTGGTTGTGCGTTAGTCTGCACCGACATCGCAGGACATAAAGAATATGCTAGAGATGGAGAGACAGCCCTTCTTGTTCAACCCCAAGATGCAGAAGCATTGGCAGAAAGCATCATCAAAATGATTCAAGATGATGAATTACGAAGCAGAATCGCTTCCAACGGATTACAAGAAGCTGAAAAATACACATTAGAGATAGCCTATCAAAAATTAATCACCATAATTCAGAGTTAGAATGGTTATATATTTCATATTAGCAATTATTGTCACTCTTATCACAATCTATTCAATACGATTCAATGAGAAGAGCCAGAAGATTCTTTATGTGTCAACAGCCATATTGATGACACTCATAATAATTGTTCGAGACAGTACTGTTAATAAAGATTATGGAATATACAAACAGCTTTACGAAAAAGCTCCCACCCTCTCCGTATTAAAAAATTCATTTTCAGAATATAACGACAAGATCATCACAGAAGCTAGTTATTCTATGCTTTGCACCGTATTAAAAGAGACCGAGAATTCTGACAAAACAAACTTCATCATCATATTTGCTATCTATGCCATCATCGGTGTAGCAGTAAAGACAATTGCCATAAGACGGACCTCAGACTTGCCTTTCTTAGCCCTTTTCACCTATTTCTGCAACATCTATCTTTTACAAGAAATGACACAGATCAGAGCAGGAATAGCCCTTGGTTTCGTTCTTTTGAGCATAAAAGATCTATACGATAGGAAATATTGGAAATTCATTCTCTGGATCATTATAGGTGCCTTTTTCCATACATCTGCATTCATGGCACTTGTACTCATTTTTTTCAGAGACATAAAAGCCGACAAGAGAGTATGGGGAACCATCTTTCTCATCTGCGTTATCATCAACATCACCCAATTCGACATCCTGAATTTAATCAAAATCATTCCTTTTGAGTTTTACCAATACAAACTAAAGGCCTATATCCTTCTTCAAGACAGAGCCGATTTTAAGATTAATTACCTTAACATCTCCTTCGTATTACAGAACGTCATTATCATTGTCTGCTTCTTCTATAAGAAACTGCTGGAAGAGAAGTGTCAATACATTAATATTCTGCTAAATATGTGTTGCTTATCATCTTGTTGTTTTGTATTCTTCGGACAAATACCAGGATTTGCATTCAGAATCAGTGAATTATTCAACATCTCTCTCATTTTCCTAATTCCTCAGTTAGCTAAAGTTATGACACCCAAATATATAGGTCAATTAATTGTCCTTTCCATCGGTTGGTTATTATTCTTAATCAACGTATTACATTCTGGACTATTACAGCCCTACAAAACTTTTTGGTCATAAATAATAAAACATTCAAAAAAACAAAGAAATTAGTATCTTTGTAAGGTATTTTCGCACACAATAAGATGATTTATATACTTCTTACCATATTATGTCTTTTCTTCATTCTAGTAGGATTGAAATGTTCAAAAACGAATGTTTTTTCTCCTGCAGTAATAACTGGCTTTATGTGGTTTGCAAGTATATTACTGTATCTTACATTGGGACAGAAGCTACCAGCTCTAAGTAATAATCTGGCCATCTGTCTCACCTTATGGATTTGTGGAATATGCTTTTCTTCTCTTTATATGCAATCGGCCACATATAGAGACTCTGATTTAACAGATGCCAGTGTTTTGATTCGAAATATATATCTGATACTATCCATTGCAGCGATTCCTGAGCTAATCAACTTTGTCAAAGTGGTATTAGTCTGTGGGACAAGCGGGAATCTGGCCTGGGATTTACGGTTAGCCGCCATCGGACAGGGCAGTGGATTTAACAAACCCTTTGGCGGTTGGTTTGTTGTTGTCTGGCAAGCCACATTATTACTAGAGATCCTGTTCTTTGAAAAGAAAAAATGGTGGCGACTGGCCATCATAGCTGTGATCTTCTCCTGTTTCGGTGTAGTAACCATGTCGAAGATCACCTTCTCTTCCATGTTTATATTCGCCTGCACCATACTGTTCTTCAAAAAGAAAATCACCCTGAAACACCTAGGCATAGGAGCATTATGTCTATTCTCTCTTTTCTTTATGATTCAAGCAGCACGAGCCGCTGTCGAAGTATCCAATGTAGGGAGTAATAACTTCTTCCTTAATTATATCGTAAGCAACCTCACTGCGTTTGATTCTCTCCATCCCTGCACTGCAGAACATTTCGGAGAAAACACCTTTCGGTTTGTGTATGCTGTCTTTTATGACTTAGACTTATCAGACATAAAACCGATCAATACATTGCTGAAATGGACCATCAAACCTATTCCAACCAACACCTATACCGCCATGTATCCATTCTATGTTGATTTTGGAATCATCGGTCTGATTATCTTCCCAATAATCATGGGATGTACATACGGTTGGATATATAAAAAAGCAGACAAAGGAAATAACTTTTATATCCTGATATATGCTACGATGGTCAATATGCTGATCATGCAATACGCAGCCGACTTATTCTTCACCTGCTTTTTCGGAAATGTGAAATTAATTCTTTTACTCATTATACCATTTTTAGAAAAAAAATATAATTTTCTTTCTTTTAATAAGAAGACGGTTCAACAATATGACTGATAGTAATAATAAAATATTCATTGTCCTTGTTCTATACAAACAGAAACTAGTTGAAAGTATATCTTTTCAATCTCTACAGAAATATATAGATGATCTGCACATGGATTATCAGCTATTTGTATATAACAATTCACCAGAATCTAATGCCTTTGATGGGATTGACAACCCAAACATTGTCACATTCAACGCCCAATCCAATCAGAAACTGCTAGGAGCCTATAATGAAGCATTGAAGAGAGCACAAAACGAAGGATTCAATTGGATACTTCTTCTCGATCAGGACAGTGAATTAAACAAAGAGTATTTCATACAAATAAACGAACATATCGTCAACATAGGAGATAAAGTAGCTGCTTTAGTGCCACACACCTCTCATAAAGGGACACATATCTCTCCTAGCGAGTATTCATCTTTTTTCGGACCATTTGGTCGGATCACACCCTATTCAGGCAAATTATCAACGCATAAATACCTGAGTGGAATCAACTCCTGTACAGTCCTACGAACAGAAGCGATAACAGACATTGGCGGTTTTTCTCCTGAATTTACGTTAGATTGTATGGATTTTATGTATTTTTACCAACTCTATATAAAAGGTTGGAAAATACAACCTATCAATGTAGAAATTGAACATGAGCTCTCTATACTCTCATTAAATGAGATGGGATTAGAACGATATACAGATTACATGAAAGCCTGCGCAAAATTTGCAAAAAAAACTAAGACTTCCATATCTGTTGCATTTAAAATACGCACGATTCTTCGTAGTATTAAAATGCTATTCATTCCATCTAAATGGAAATTTATTCTTCCCACATTCTCAGCAATTTTTATTAATGAATAAAATGGAAAACATAACAATCATATTATCCACCTATAACGGGGAAAAATACTTAAACGAACAGATTGATTCCATTTTGGCTCAAACTGACACAAACTGGACACTTCTAATTCGTGATGACGGTTCAAAGGACAAAACCATTGAACTGATACAGTATTATACTGAGAAATACCCTGAAAAGATCAAACAAATCCCTTCTGATGAGAACTTAGGTGTTATACGTTCTTATGAACAACTATTGAAACAATGTCAGACGCAATACATCATGCTGTGTGATCAAGACGATGTATGGTTACCGAAAAAGATTAAATGGACACGGGAGAAGATGACAGAACTGGAGAAAGAGAACCAAGGCAAACCGCTTGTTGTTTATACCGATTTACAAATAGTAGATGAGAACCTCAACCCCATCTTTTCTTCTTTTTGGAACTACTCCAAGATTATGCCATCACTGCTGACTACATTCGACATGGTATGTGCCCATTCAGCAGCAACTGGCTGCACCATGATGATCAACCAAGAAGCACTGCAGTGCTCTCTGCCATTCTGCGACGAAGTGAGAATGCACGATTCCTGGATCTTATTAAACTCTTTAAAAGCAGGAGGAGTTGTGAGCTATGTCAATGAACCTACAATACTCTATCGGCAACACACAAACAACGTTATAGGTGCCATAAACGAGAAGGACTTTTATCTGAAAAACAAACTGAAGAGCTTAAAATCTGTCTTAAAGTCAAATCTTGCGCAGTGGAAGATGATCAATAAACTAGGATTCAAATCTCCACTCAAATACATCATACTTAAATTCCGATATCATATTAAATACGCAAAGGTAGGAGTTTATAACACCCCACAAACAACACAATACTAATTTCTCTCAATCAAATCCATTTCATAACGGACAAGAAAGAGAAACAACAGATTAGACAATAATAATGTGGATATAGATAAATCCGCTTAGGATTTTATTTTTAATTTTTCAGCCATTTCGCCATTAATCCTCTCCCGTTCATCATCAAAGATCCATCCCCACTTATTAAAATACTTGATAGCAGAAAAAACATGGATCGAAAGCATCTTAAGAGAATGCGCCGAATCACGGTGAGAAGCATGAATAGCTTTTACCAATGGATAGCAAACAATATCAAATCCGCAAGAATGTACTCTTCTTGAAATATCGACATCCTCACAATACATAAAGAATCTCTCGTCAAACAATCCAACACTCTCCAAGATAGAAGTACGCACCATCATAAAGCAACCAGACACCCAAGGAGAGCTTACTGGATGATCATATACAATATCTTTATACACATCTTTCACAGAAGAAGGGAAAAGACGGCGTTTGATCAAAGTAGAAGGAGCAGGAAGAGAACGGCAAGAGAAAGCACGTTCACCTGTTGGCAAGAAAATATCTGGGGTGATTAAACCCACATTTGTATTTTCGTTCATGTACGAAATAAGCTGTTCCACAACATCTGGCTCGAAATAGATGTCTGGATTCAAGATCAAATGATATGGAGACAATCCTTTGATCTTTCTCAACGCAATATTATGAGCTTTCCCAAAGCCCAAGTTTTCACCAACGAATTGATACTCTATTCTATCATCGTTTGGCAAAAGAGGCTTGATATCATCAGACGGTGAATTATCAATCAGATACAGACGAACCTTCATATCTGTATTCAAAAAAGAATGTATCACCTTCAACAACTCATCAGAGTCATTTTTATAAATCACTATGGATGCCGTAACTTCGTACATATCTACTTTGAATATTTTAAAATAGAGAATAATAGATTCCAACGATCCATTATTTTATCTCTTAACGATCTTGAACTAGGTTCAGAACAAGTGGATGAATTACTTCCATGCCTACGATATAAGATTAAAGGTTTATCCAAGAAAAATATCTTTTTCCTTCTGTATTCAACACTCATCGCAATCCACCCGTCATGCATTGGAATATTTGTAGGAAAAGGTAGAACATAAGACAAAACATCTCGTTTAAATGCCATACAACAGCCAATATAAGTGTTTTTAATCATGTTTTTCATGAACCCTTTGCCTGAGTTAAGCTTACGAAATAGCGAAGATTGTATAACATTTTCGTCTTCATCTACCACCATACAATCCGAAACGACCAAATCATAAGAGTCTAACACCGATAACATACTTTCGACCTTTCCTTCCATCCAAACATCATCTTGATCCGCCATAAATATATATTCACCACTTGCCTGCTTTAATGCATTTTCCATGTTGAATATAGGACTATAAAACGTATTACCAGGAAACACCTTTATCCGCGAGTCTTGAAAAGATTCTATTATGGATAATGTATCATCCGTCGAAGAATCATCTGAAATTATCACCTCATCGTTTTCTCCCAACTGACTCAATATTGTTTCCATCTGTCTTCGTATATATCCCCCCCCATTAAAAGTCGGAATACATACGCTTACTCTACAATTCATATTCACATTTTTATAGCGAAAGCAAAAATAAGTTAAATTTTCGAATAAACCATCATTCTATACCAACAAATAATGACTATTTCAGATAACAAACATTTATCTTCCTCAAAAAAACCTTTTTGAGTCACTAAATAAGGTATCTTCCGAAGAAGACACCTTATGTTTTTTGAAGAAATAAAATTAATACTCTTGCCAACTCTTGATTTGAATCTCCTTTATGTCCTTTTCACAGAATGCTTTAATGAAAGCACTTGCTAATCTTGCATTCGTCATCAAAGGAATATTGTGATCAATAGCTGAACGACGTATCTTATATCCGTTTGTCAACTCTCTTCTAGTATGATTCTTTGGTATATTGATAACCAAATCAACCATGTGCTCTTGCAACAAGGAAATGATGTTGACATTATGATTGTTCTCATCCGGCCAACTAACGGCTGTAGCCTCAACACCATGTTCTACCAAGAAGTTTCTTGTTCCCTCAGTTGCATAAATCTTATATCCATGTGAACTCAACAACTTACATGAATCCAACAAATCAACTTTTCCTCGTATATCTCCAGATGATACTAAGATACCTTTTTGTGGTACATAATAACCTACTGAAACGAGTGAATTGATCAATGCCTCATCAAAGTCTGCTCCCAAGCATCCTACTTCTCCTGTTGATGACATATCAACACCTAAGATTGGATCTGCCTTGTGTAGTCGTGCAAATGAGAATTGTGATGCCTTCACACCAACATATTCAATATCAAAGGTTGAAGAGTCTGGTTTTTCTACTGGAACATCCAACATGATCTTCGTAGCCGTCTCAATGAAGTTCCTCTTCAATATCTTTGATACGAATGGGAAACTACGAGATGAACGCAAGTTACACTCGATCACCTTCACAGCATTATCCTTCGCTAAATATTGAATATTAAATGGACCACTGATATTCAACTCTTTTGCAATCTTCTTACTTACCTTCTTTATCTGACGAACAGTCTCCAAGTATAACTTCTGTGCAGGGAATACCAATGTTGCGTCACCTGAGTGTACGCCTGCGAACTCAACATGTTCTGAGATTGCATATTCAATGATCTCACCATTCTTAGCCACTGCATCGAATTCCACCTCTTTTGCATTTTGCAAGAATGAAGAAACAACTACCGGATATTCCTTTGAAACCTTAGCAGCCATCTTCAAGAAGGTATCCATCTGCTCACGGTTATAACATACATTCATGGCAGCTCCTGAAAGAACGTATGAAGGACGAATCAATACAGGGAATCCTACTTCCTTGATGAAATTATCTATATCCTCAGAGCTGGTCAACTCACCCCAACGTGGTTGGTCAATACCCAACTGATCCAACATAGCAGAGAACTTATGACGATTTTCTGCACGGTCGATCGATACTGGTGAAGTACCTAAAACAGGAACATTCTGACGATATAACTTCATTGCCAAATTATTTGGAATCTGACCTCCCACGGATACAATCACGCCCTTAGGATTCTCCAAGTCAATCACATCCAAGACACGTTCAAAACTCAACTCATCAAAATACAATCTATCACACATGTCATAGTCGGTAGAAACTGTCTCTGGATTATAGTTAATCATAATAGATTTATAACCCAATTTACGAGCAGTCTGTACGGCATTGACCGAACACCAGTCAAACTCTACAGATGAACCGATTCTGTATGCACCAGAACCTAAGACTACGATGTTCTTATCATTTCTATATGAATAATCAATGCTATGTTCGTCTGCACCATATGTCATATACAAATAGTTAGTTAACTCTGGATGTTCAGAAGCAACCGTATTGATACGACGTACAACAGGAGTGATTCCTTGTTTCTTTCTGAGAGCTCTTACACGAAGAATCTCTTTCTCCATATTGTTCTGAGGGTTTTCAGAATAACGTGCTATCTGGAAGTCAGAGAATCCTAACCGTTTAGCTTCTTTCATCACATCGGCAGGGATATCTTCAATCTTATTGTATTTACCCAACACCTTTGTGTAATCAACAATATTTTTCAACTTGCCAATGAACCATTTATCAATCTTGGTCAAGTCAACGATCTTTTCTATGCTATAGCCCTTCTCCAAAGCAGCTGCAATAGCGAAAATACGCAAATCAGTTGGATGTGACAACTCCTTATCTAGGTCCTCAAATTCCAAATCACGGTTGCCTACGAATCCATGCATACCTTGACCAATCATACGAAGACCCTTTTGGATGATTTCCTCGAATGACTTACCAATAGACATAATCTCACCCACAGACTTCATAGACGAGTTGATTTCACGGTCAACTCCAACGAACTTCGTCAAATCCCAGCGAGGGATCTTCACAATGATATAGTCAACAGAAGGAGCAACATAAGCTGAATTAGGAGTACCCATCTCACCTATCTGATCCAACGAATAACCTAACGCCAATTTAGCAGCTACAAAGGCCAATGGATAACCAGAAGCTTTCGAAGCCAATGCAGAAGAACGGCTCAAACGAGCATTGATCTCAATGATACGATAATCATTGGTTTCAGCATTAAATGCAAACTGAATGTTACACTCTCCTACAATACCAATATGACGAACAACTCTCTTAGAAATATCTTGAAGCAAAGTGATTTGTTCTTGTGTCAATGAGATAATCGGTGCCACAACAATACTTTCACCTGTATGGATTCCCAGCGGATCAAAGTTTTCCATTGGAACAACCGTGAAACAATGATCGTTTTTATCACGAATCACCTCAAACTCTATCTCTTTCCATCCCTTCAACGACTCCTCTACCAAGATTTGTTTTGAATGTGTCAGCGCACTCTCACACAACTCCTTGAACTCTTGCTCGTTCGTACAGATACCAGAACCAAGGCCACCCAATGCATACGCAGAACGAACCATCACAGGGAATCCGATACGATGAGCAACCGCCAACGCATCATCCATATTTTCTACAGCCTGAGAAACTGGAGTCTTTGCTTGGATCTCACTCAACTTCTTAACAAACAAGTCACGATCCTCAGTAATCATAATTGCATCGACCGAAGTACCCAACACCTGAACACCATATTTCTCCAAAACACCAGAAACATACAATTCAGTACCACAGTTCAAGGCTGTTTGTCCACCAAAAGCCAATAAGATTCCGTCTGGTTGTTCTTTCTTTATCACCTCTTCTACAAAATAAGGAGTGATCGGCAAGAAATAAACTTTATCGGCAACTCCATCCGAAGTTTGAATGGTTGCGATATTAGGATTAATCAATACTGTGGAAATACCTTCCTCGCGCATTGCCTTCAGAGCCTGAGAACCAGAGTAGTCAAACTCTCCGGCTTGTCCAATCTTCAAGGCTCCAGAACCAAGCAAAATTACCTTTTTAACTTTCTGTGACTTCATATATATAATCGCTTAAATATTACTTCTGAAACATAAAAAAAGCGGGGAAAAACCACCGCCAAAACTAAATAATAAAAAATTGAAAATACTTGTCTCTCCTTCCACATTCTTGAATATGTTTTGATATACAGACATGATTCTAATTCAATTCTTTATTTCTTAAATATCTTTTTGTTAATTGGGTGCAAAGTTACACTTTTTTTCTATAACGAAAACAAATACGGCTTTAATAATTTCTTTTTTTTAAATGAAAGTCCGAACTTTATCCTAAAATTATATATTTGCAGATTAATGTAAACACAATATAATTCATCATTTTATGAGATATTTTACTCAATTACTTTTACTGTTAACTCTTTGCTGTTACACACATGCGCAATCGTATCAATCGGCAGAAACAACTGCCTATATAAAGAAATATCACAAAACAGCCATTCGTGAGATGTATCAATACAAAATACCTGCCAGCATCACATTGGCTCAGGGAATCCTGGAATCCGCCAGTGGGAGAAGCGATTTGGCAATCAAAGCAAACAACCACTTTGGCATCAAGTGCTCAGGCGAATATTCAGGGAAAAAATATTATAAAGATGATGACAAAAAGAATGATTGTTTCCGCTGTTATATTCATGCCGATGAATCATTCCGCGACCATTCAATCTTTCTTACCAAATCTCGATATACTGATCTTTTTAAACTTAAAACCACTGATTATAAAGGATGGGCGAAAGGATTAAAATCGGCGGGGTATGCCACTAATCCTAAATATCCTTCGTTGCTCATTGAGATTATCGAACAAAATAACTTATCAGAATACGATAAAAATCCAGAGAAATATCTCTCTAAAAAGGAAGCGGAGGACTACTCTCTTCTCAAAGGCAAATTATCACCTGAAGGATCTCTCAAAGAGAATGTCGTCATTGCTCCAGCCGTCAGGAGAAATAAGATAAATGGTGTGAAATGCATACAGATAAAACAGGGGGACACATTCTATAGCCTATCCAAACAACTTGGCATGAGCATTGAGGAACTGAAGAGAATCAACGACTTCCCTTCCAACTATACATTAAAGACTGGAGAGTTCCTATTCATTGAAGAGAAGAAAAAGAAAAACAAAGACTTTGACACACATACGGTTTCTCAGGGAGAGTCTTGGTTATCTATCTCTCAACTGTATGGTATTCAAAAAAACCGTCTTAAGAAAATGAATAAAGCCAAAGGGGAGTCTATTCCCGCAGGTAAAATTATACGTCTTCACTGATTTTTAGTTTATTATTCGAGCATGAGTCTATTGGATTTCATATCTTCAAAAATAACCGTCGAGAAAGCTGCTCTCTACAACGGTCTGATTGATTACCATTCTCACATTCTGCCCAATGTAGATGATGGTGTAAAAACCATCGAAGAATCTCTTGCCATCCTATCGCTATATGAATCATGGGGCGTGAAAGAGGTTTACTGCACGCCTCATATCATGGAAGATATTCCTAACACCACTTCCGACTTAAAAGAACGTTTCTCAGCACTCCAACAAACATACAACGGATCCATCAAACTTCATCTGGCAGCGGAATATATGATCGATATGCTATTTACGGAGCGACTGAACGCGAAGGATCTTTTACCTCTTGGAAACGACCATCTTCTTGTCGAGACATCATATTTCTCTGCTCCTTCCTATTTCAACTCGGTTATCGATGCCATAAAAAGCGAAGGATTATGGGTGATCCTAGCTCACCCAGAACGATATACCTACATGAAGGAGAAAGACTATATGCGACTAAAGGAACAAGGTATCAAGTTTCAACTTAATCTGCACTCTCTGTGGGGCGCTTATGGAACATCTGCACAAACAAAAGCTGAGCAACTTCTATCTAAAGGCATGTATGATATATGTGGAACAGACATTCACCATATAGACAATCAAACGCCTCAGCAAAGAGTCCATAAGAATTGTCTCAACGCCTATCACATAATGTCTTTATAATAAAATAGGTGGATTATTCTCATTTCTGAAGCTCTTGAAGTTTCGTAGCCCAGATACGTGCAGCCGATTCAACAATTTGTACGCATGGCCGTTTTGCATAATAGCTTGCATTACGCTCTGCTGGCTTATGACTTTCCTTTGCATCCTTGTCCAAGCCCAACAAATCACGACACTTCAGGAAACCGTTCTCTCCTTTAAACTTCTCAGCCAGTTCCTGCACAATACGATAATTTTCTCCTTTCCCTTCTGCATCTTTCGGATCTGTTGTACCAAACTGCAAGCCCGCCAACAAAAACATTCCACAGGCTGCTCCACAGGTCTCCCGCATACGTCCGATACCACCGCCAAAAGAAGCCGACACCTTCAACGCCTGCTCCTCTGTCAGTCCATATAAATCAGCAAATGCTGCTACAACTGATTGGGAACAATTAAAACCACTCTTGAATAGTTCTACTGCTCTTGCTACTCTATCTTCCATGAAAATTATTTTTATAACACATATTAATTACACAAATTTAAAGTATATTTGGCAGAATAAAAAGATATTATGACTAAAAACTCGCAATCTCCTAGATTAAAACTATATAGAGCCTCCGCAGGTTCAGGGAAGACCTATCGACTTTCCTTGGAATTTCTTAAATTACTAATCCATAATCCCTTCTGTTATGATAAGATTCTAGCTGTTACGTTCACAAACAAAGCTACAACAGAGATGCAGACCCGAATCATGGCAGATCTTTATTCTGTAGCAAAAGGATTGGACACAGGATTAATCAATCATCTGAAAAAGGAACTAAATAAAGAAGCCAGTGAAAACGGACAAGAAAACCACTTCTCAGATCAGCTGATTAAAAACAATGCACAAAAAGCACTTTTCAAAATTCTTCATGATTACAGTCATTTCCAAATAAGTACAATTGATAGTTTCTTTCAGATTATCCTTCGGAATCTTGCCCACGAACTAGGTCTCGGTGCTTATATCAATATCGTAATAGAGTCGGATGATGTTCTCTCCGATGCCATCGATCTCATGAAAGAGAATTTCAGAACGAATGCGATTCTTCGTGACAGAATTAACGAATATAGCAACGAAAAGACCGAAAACAATACACAATGGAGAATAGACAAGGATATGTTCACCATTGGTAAAAACATCTTCAGAGAAGTTTTCATGGAAAATGAGAAGGAACTAGAAGAAAAACTTCGTGATCCTCTCATACTGGAAAAATTCAAAAAGGAGATTATCAAACTGAAAAAATTCCATGAGAAACGGCTCTCAGATATGGTTCTGAAATTTGATAAGATACTAGAGGATAACGGATTAACTGTAGATGACTTATCTAGCAAGGCGGGCGGTGCCTATGCATATATAAACTCTATTAAAAGAAAGGACTACGAACCATTAGAGGCTAAAAAGAAAGCCATGTCTTGTCTAGAAGCACCCGAGAAATGGGCAAGTCAGAAGCATCCCCGTCAAAAGGAGATCATTGACTTGGGCGAAAAAAAGCTGAACCCACTCTTGCTTGAAACGGAGGATATCCGAAAAGAAAGCATCGTGCATATTCACTCCTGCAATAGCATTTATAAACAACTCAGCCTACTTGGATTCGTCTCAGAGATTGCGGATGAAGTAAAGAATGTCAACCAACAAAGAGGTCAATTTCTATTGAGCGACACTCCTTCTCTATTAAAATCAATGATCGAGGATGATGACACACCATTCATATACGAAAAAATAGGAACGCATCTCGAACACATCATGATTGATGAGTTCCAGGACACAAGTGGAACGCAATGGCATAACTTCAAGCCTCTTATCAAAGAGTGCATGGATCAAAACAACATGAACCTAATTGTAGGTGATCCTAAGCAATCGATTTACCGATTCCGAAACGGAGACTGGCGAATCATCAGTCACCTGGACAATGCGTTTACGGGCATCACCCCACACATCATCAATGCAGAGGACAACTGGCGAAGCAAGGAAGTCATCATTCATTTCAACAATTCAATCTTTGCTCCGACGGACACAGAGAACTCTCCCATCCTATCCCCATTTCTGTCTCTTTTCGGTGGACATGCCTTATTGAAATCACTCAATGCCATATACCAGGACTCTAAACAAAATTGTCCTAAAGAAGAAAACAAAGACAAAGGATCTGTATCAGTTGAGTTCATTAACTCATCAAAGGATAAAGAAGAATCCGAGGAGTGGATGCTTCAACGCACTGTGGAATGGGTAACACAACTTCAGGAACAAGGGGTCAAAGCCTCAGACATAACTATCCTATGTAAAAAGACCAAACACATAACAAAGATAGCCGAATACTTCGCACAATATAGAGATATGTACAAAGAAGAAATCCAGCAAAAAGGATTCTGCTACGACATCATCTCTGACGAAGCCTATCACTTTGAATCCTCCACAGCCCTTAATATGATCATCAATGCCATGAGAGTAGCTGTTCAGCCTGATGATGATATTCACATGATTGAATTATACTCTCAACTAAAAGCGAGAGATTTCTCCTTCGCTAATCTGAATTACAAAGAGGAAGACGATTATATATCGCTGAAGACAAAGATTCAGACGCTGAAGAATATTCCATTATATGAAATGGTCGAAGAACTGTGTCGGATTCTCCACTTGGATGAAATGCCAGACCAGACCTCTTTCCTTTCAACATTCTTTGATTATCTGAACGAATTCATCAGCCGAAAATCTCCCGACTTAAGCCGTTTCATCGATTATTGGGAGAACTATTTAAAGAACCAAAAGATTCCTTTAGCCGACAATGCCAAAGGAATTCATATCATGACCATACACAAATCAAAAGGATTAGAGTTTCATACCGTCATCATTCCATACTGCGACTGGGATCTGTACGGAGCAGACTCCCAAAAAGATCTTCTATGGTGCAAAACGTCTCATCTGACACCTCCCTACAATCAACTTCCTATTTTACCAGTCAATTATCAAAAAGAACTTAAGGAATCTGTCTTCTCCGATGCTTACGAAGAAGAGACCATACAACAACTGGTGGATAACATTAATCTGCTATATGTCGCCTTCACCCGTGCAGTAAACAACCTGATTGTTCTCTGCAAGAAAAAAGAGGAGAAAAAAGACAAAAAAGAGGAGGAAGAAACGATTCCGACCACCTGCTCGGCACTACTAGAAGATTTATTGCACTCTAAACTTACTATAGAGACACAAGAGCCAGATGAATCTATAGTCAACTGCCATTATAAAATAGGCACCTTACTACCGTCAGCAGAGAAAACGACCCTCGTCAAGTCTGCCAATCCGTTCAAAGAAAAACCACATCCTATCGAAGCCATTTTCCATACCAACAGGAGAACAGCCAAATTCAGAAACTCCAACAAAGCATCTGAATTCATCGAAGGAATCATTGACGCTGAGACAAAGCAATCAGAAGCCATAAAAAAAGGTCTTCTGCTGCACTATCTGTTCTCGAACATCAATACCGAAAAGGATATTGTTCACTCCGTTCAACAACTACTCGTCGAAGGACTCATATCATCCGAGAAAGAGAAATATGAACTGATAGAATATGCCACAGAGAAGATTCAACAACACCATGATTGGTTCCGAGAGGGATTGAAACTATACAAGGAGTGTTCCATTCTGTCACGCGACAATCAAACAGGAAGAGTAAAAATCAGTCGGCCAGACCGTGTGATTCAAGAAGGCAACAAAATGATTATCATTGACTTCAAGACAGGTAAAGAAACAGAAAGCAACCATAAGAAATACCAAAAGCAAGTAGATGAATATGCCCATCTATTACAACAAATGGGGTATGAGACAGAGACACATATATGGTACTTAAACAGTGAAGAAGAGTCATAATCCCACGCAAGACAAAATTGACTAATTATTTATTCCATTCTACTAAATTTTCCTGCAATATGATTGGTGAGAATAAACTAATTTTTTTTACATTTGTAACGATAATTAATTTATAAACTTTTTAAATAATAATCTATGTCTGTTAATAAAGTAATTTTAGTTGGCAACGTGGGGAAAGACCCCGACGTTAGGTATGTTGAAAAAGATGTTCCTGTTGCAAGTTTTCCTCTAGCTACTACCGAACGAGGATTCAAACGTCAAGATGGTTCAGAAGTTCCCGAACGAACAGAATGGCATAACATTGTAGTATGGCGAGGGTTGGCCAAGATAGCCGAAGGATATATTCGGAAAGGCACTTCACTATACATAGAAGGGAAACTACGGACACGTTCTTGGACAGACCAGAACAATATCACCCGCTACACAACAGAAGTGATAGCCGATCAGGTGGAATTATTAGGAAAACGTCCGGATGGAGGGGTGCCACCCCTTTCAACTTCAACCCCGAACAATACAGTGCAACCTACGCAACCACCTACTGCTGCGCCATTGCCTGATTCACAAGAGGATGACCTCCCTTTTTAAAAAGGGCAATCCTAATTGTCTGTCTGCAATTATTTCTCAGACGCACAAGAATATCAAGAATATTTTTTATATTTGCAAGGACGGAAAAATTCCGTCCTTGTATGTTTAACAAAACTATACGTCATTGGATATTCCTCTTTTAAACTCAATCGATTTTCTTTTCCAAGAACCCATGTGTTCTTATCTATTACTAAGTATTGCCATATTAACTGCAATCATTTCATTTGTCGCACTTTCCTACATTTCATTTTTCGAATCGGAATTTTTTTCCCTCTCAGCCAGCGAGGTGGCAGAAGTAAGGCTCTCAGACGACCCCAAATTCAACAAGCTTAAAGCACTGTCGGAAAATCCATTAGACACATTAGGGAGCATCATCATTGCACGTTATTTCTCTATTATCATTGCGATTGTCCTCTCTTCTCTTTCGCTATTCCAGCTGTTTTCTGTTACTGGATTACCCAATGGATGGATCTATTTCATTATCATATTATTGTTATACATTCTCCTCTTCATCTTTGCTGAACTGATACCACAGAGAATGGTGACAAAAGCAAATCCTTATACAATCTGCAAAGGCGCACGAATCCTCAGCATCTTTGCCTTTATCTTCAAACCGCTTATTCATCTTGTCATCCACTCTACAGACATCATCGAACGAAGACTCGAATCAAGAACGCTCCGTAGTGTCGCTATTGATGATATATCAGAGTCTCTTCACATGGGAGACGCTGACTCTTCTGACGAAAAAGAGATATTACGAGGGGTCGTGAACTTCGGGAAAACCAGTGTGGGGGAGATTATGCAACCACGTGTGGATATTGTAGATATCGACTATAAAAGTGACTTTGAAACTGTCCTGAAAATCATTCGTGAGTCAGAATACTCCAGACTACCGGTCTATGACGAGAGTATCGACTACGTAAAAGGTATATTGTTTATTAAGGATTTCCTTCAATATACCGATCAGAAAAAAGATTTCCAATGGCAGAACTTCATTCGCGAGGCTTATTTTGTGCCTGAAACAAAAAAGATAGACGACCTCTTCAAGGAGTTTCAACAAAAACATATCCACATGGCCATTGTGGTGGACGAATTCGGAGGCACCTCCGGTATCGTAACAATGGAAGACATCATCGAAGTTATCGTAGGGGATATCTGCGATGAACACGACGAAGAAGAAAAACAAATCACCCAACTGGATGAAAACACCTATCTATTGGACGGCAAACTGCTCCTCTCTGATTTTTATCGCATCGAATCCATCGAGAAAGAGGTCTTCGAACCACTCGAAGGAGATGCCGATACGCTGGCAGGACTCGTCCTGGAACTGAAGGGATATATTCCGACAAAAGGAGAGATCATTGAAGTAGGCGACTATGTTTTTGAAATCGTTTCCGAAGACAAACGAAGAATAAAAGAGTTAAAACTGACTATAAATAACAAAAAAGCATGAAACTACTCAAAATCAGCATATGCACCATCCTTTTACTTGCCACTTTCTTTTCTTGTAATGACACAATACCAAAACCAAGAGGCTATTTCAGAATAGAACTGGCAGACAAGGAATATACAAACTACTCTAATGATAGTGTTCCCTATCAATTTCAATATCCTAGCAATATATCCACGATTCAACTGAAAGCCATTCATCCTGATTCCGTCGGATTCAACATCTATTATCCTCAACATAATGCTAAGATATACTGTACATACCTTACATTGCACAATAACTTTCAAAACATAGCAGAGGATACACGTCGGTTGGTTTATAAACCTCATACCGTCAAAGCCGACGCTATCACCGAACAAGTATATCAAAACGACGAGCATAAAGTCTATGGCATCTTATATGAACTGAAGGGCAACACCGCCTCTAATATTCAGTTTGTCATGTCAGATAGCACCAAGCACTTCCTTCGTGGAGCTCTCTATTTCAATGCCAATCCCAACAAAGATTCTATTGCTCCCGTAGTGAACTACATCCGAGAAGACATTATTCAACTTATCGAAACATTGGAATGGAAATGAAAAGAAAAGCATTACATATTGTTTCATTCATCGGCATAGTCATTTTAGCCTATTTTCTATCCGAGAAATTCTTTTTCAGATGGGACTTGACCTCTGAAAAAAGATATAGTCTATCCGACAACACCAAACATTTATTGAAGAACCTGAACGAAGAAATGAACGTCACCATCTATCTTGACGGAGACCTAAACTCAGGTTTCCTCCGCCTGCGAAAAGCTACAAAAGAGCTACTGGACGAGTTCGATGCATACAGTAGCAAGAAGATACAATACGAATTTGTCAATCCTTCTGCTGGAGCAACAAAGGAAGAACGACAAAAGAAATACGAAGAGTTAGAAAAAAAAGGAATGCGTGGCATCGTTGTTTATGACGGCAATAAGGAAGGGGAGTCTCGACAAAAGATTGTATATCCCTGGGCTGAAATCACTTACAACAACAAAACAAAAACTGTCAACCTACTAAAAAACATTCCAAACAACTCCGGTGAAGAGAATCTGAATATCTCCATCGAGTCTCTAGAATATGAAATAACAGATGTTCTTAGAATCATCACCTCCACCCACACACCGAAAGTGGCTTTCCTAGAGGGACATAATGAATACCCTGAACCTCTCGTATATGATTTCACCCAAACCCTGAGCCATTATTATCAGGTGGACCGAGGTACTCTTTCAGGAAACACAAACGAACTAAATGACTATGAAGCTGTCATCATAGCAGCTCCTATCAACAAGTTCTCCGAAAAAGACAAATTCATACTCGACCAATATATTATGCAAGGCGGACGAATTCTATGGTTGCTGGATGGTACACGCATCTCGCTAGATAGCCTCTCTACCGCATCTCAAACCATTGGAATTGAAAACGATCTCAACCTGACAGACCAGCTTTTCAAATATGGCTTCCGAATCAATGCAGACTTAGTTCAAGACGTACAATGCAGCATGATTCCTGTAAACGTGTCCCGCGAAGGAGATAACCCTAAATACGAACTTATGTCATGGTATTATTCACCACTCCTACTGACAATCCCGACTCATCCAATATCAAAGAATATCGCACCAGTCAAATCAGAATTTGTCAGTTCCATTAACTTCGTAAACAATGATAACGAAAAAATAAGGAAAACACCTTTGCTGATTACTTCGACGGGAACACATATTCAAAATATTCCTTCCATCGTAAGCATGGATGTTATCAACATAGAACGAAACGGATACTATTTCAATACACAGAACGCAATTGTGGCTGCTATTCTGGAAGGTGTCTTCCCTTCAGTATTCACCAACCGAATGATCCCTACTGGAATCACCACCTCATCTCCAATCATCACCGAAAGCAAACCTACCAAAATGATTGTTATTGCCGACGGGGATGTGATTCGAAACGACATACAAGGAACAGGAGCAAATGCAAATATACTACCTTTAGGTTATGACCGATACATCAACCAAAAGTTCGGCAACAGCGAGTTCCTTCTCAACGCAGTAAACTATCTGACAGATGATGATGGATGGTTGAATCTACGCTCTCGTGAAATTCAACTGCGACTACTCAATAAACCTGCAATCATCGGACAACGTAGATTCTGGCAAGTCACAAATCTATTGCTGCCCCTTATCATTGTTTTACTTTATGGCGGAATATTCTATTTCATCCGAAAGAAAAAATACACGACTAATATCTCTGTTAATAAACAACACGAAAGCATTGCAAATGATTGAAACTTTTTTTATTATATTTGCAAAAACATACATAATAGATAACTAAAAATTAGAAATACAATATGAATTTTTCAGTTTCAAGTGCCAATTTATTGACACACCTTCAAACAATTAGCCGCGTAATTAACTCAAAAAACGCTCTTCCTATCCTAGATAATTTTCTGTTTAATCTGCATGACGGAGTGTTAACCATCACGGCAGCCGATATGGAAACTACCTTAATGACAACCATCGAATTAAACCAATCTGAGGGAAGCGGTGTCGTTGCTCTCTCTGCTAAAATATTATTAGACACGCTAAAAGAATTTGCAGATGAACCTCTGACATTCAACATCAACGATGACAACTATGCCATGACCATCAAATCAGGTTCTGGTGTTTATAACTTCATCGGATTGAATGCTGACGAATTCCCAAGAATGAGAACGCTGGAAGATACTCACTCTTCAATCACAGTGCCTGCAAATGTTCTCAACAAAGGTATCACAGCCACCTCATTTGCTACCAGCGATGATGAGATGAGACCTGTCATGGGCGGTATCTATTTTGATATAACAACAGAAAACGTCACCTTCGTGGCAACTGATGGTCATAAACTTGTTAAAATAAAAACGTTATCATCTAAGGGTGATTCTGTTACTTCCTTTATTCTGCCAAAGAAACCTTACTCTCTCTTAAAGGCTATTCTTCCAAAAGAATCAGGAGATGTGAAGATTGACTTCGACTCAAAGAATGTTTATTTCACCCTATCTGACTATCAGATGATCTGTCGATTGATTGAAGGTGTTTATCCAAATTATAACTCGGTAATACCACAGAACAATAACAACAAAGCAACAATCGACAAGAGTGCATTCCTTACTGCATTAAGACGTATCTCAGTATATGCTAATCAATCAACAAACTTAGTGAAACTTGAATTCGGCAATGGTCAGGTGATCATCTCTGCACAAGATTTCGACTTCTCTATCTCCGCTACAGAAACATTGGCTTGTAGCTACGAAGGAGAACCAATATGCATCGGATTCAAATGTTCAATATTAGTAGATATGCTGAATAACATCAACTCAGACAACGTAATTTTGGAACTCTCCGATCCAGTTCGTGCCGGATTAATTCTTCCTTTGGAACAAAGTGAAACGGAAGATGTATTGATGTTGCTTATGCCTATGCAATTACCAGATTGATAATCCTTTATTATATTGAAGCGCATTCTACTATGCGCTTCTTCTTTTTTTACGTATATCTATGGAATTAAATTTAAAAAAACCCATTATTTTTTTCGATTTAGAGACAACTGGGTTAAACATTGCTAAAGATAGAATTATCGAAATATCTGCCATTAAGATCATGCCTAATGGTGACCAAGAGGTAAAAACAAGAAGACTGAAACCTGTAGATGCTGAAGGAAACCAAATGCATCTCCCTAAGGAAGTTAGCGACCTCACTCACATCACAGACGAAGATCTGGCCGACAAACCTACTTTCAAAGAGATCGGTAAATCATTGGCTAATTGGATTAAAGGATGTGACCTTGGTGGCTATAATTCCAACCGTTTTGATATTCCACTGTTAGCAGAGGAATTTCTCCGTTCTGATATAGACATAGATTTGCGCAAATGCAAATTCGTTGACGCTCAGGTCATCTTCAACAAGAAGGAACAACGAACCCTTACCGCAGCCTACAGATTCTACTGCGATAAAGAACTGGAAGGTGCCCACGGTGCAGAGGCTGACATAACAGCTACATACGAGGTGCTGAAAGCTCAACTCGACCGTTATCCAGACTTAAAAAACGATATAGATTTTCTTTCTGAATACTCAGCACATAATAACAATGTGGATTTTGCAGGCCGATTTATTTATAATGATAAAAATGAAGAAATCATTAATTTCGGCAAATATAAAGGAAGAGCTGTGGCAGAGGTATTACTGACTGATCCTGGCTACTACGGATGGATCATGCAAAATGACTTCACGCTCGACACGAAAAAGGTGCTAACAAAACTTAAACTTAAATACGGTATTCGTTAATCTCGTGTCAAACTCCTATTTCCAATTCAAACAATTTACAATATACCAAGACCGCTGTGCCATGAAGGTCGGCACCGATGGTGTATTGTTAGGTTCTTGGGCAGATGTTTCGTCTGCCCATTCTATTTTGGACATTGGAACTGGCACAGGATTAATCGCCCTAATGGTAGCTCAACGTTGCAACGCTCACATCACCGCCTTAGAGATTGACATCGAAACTGCCTCACAAGCGACAGAGAACATCGAAGCCTCAACATGGAAAGAACGAATACAGGTGATCAACTGCGCTTTACAAGAATTTACGAATAATAACTCGTTTGATTTTATCATAAGTAATCCTCCCTATTTTAATCATTCACTGAAATCACCCCAACAGGAGAGAACCACCGCTCGACACACCGAAACACTATCTTATGCAGAACTGCTGGATGGAGTTAACCGACTTCTCCAACCCGACGGAAGATTTGCCGTCATCTTGCCTTTTCAAGAGAAATTAAATTTTTATCACTTAGCCGAACATCATCAGCTATATCCCTGTCGGGAGACAATCATCTATTCCACCCCACACTCCCAACCCAAACGATTCATGGCTGAGTTTCAGCACAGAAAAATTGATTTTGAGCCCCAGTCTCTTATCATCGAAGCATACGGAAGACATCAATACTCTGAAGAGTATAAAAAGCTAACAGAGGAGTTCTATTTATAAGGAAAAACATCTCTCCAAACATATAAAAGAAGATGAGGGTATATCACTCATCATGACACACCCTCATCTAAAAAATCGTTATAGTGGATTTTTTATAAATTCACTTCGTACTTTTTGGAATTTGTTTCGATTCCCATTTTGTAGACGCACAGCCGTACGTCTCTAGGCCTTTATTTTACCCTCCTGACGTTTCTTTAACGAGTCGGTATCATACAAGCTTAAATGTTCATTCTTTTCAGGATAATCAATTGTGTAATGTAATCCACGACTCTCCTTGCGAGACTGAGCAGCCGTAATCACCAGATAAGCCGTATTGATGATATTACGCAACTCGCAAAGTTCCTTAGAGACAACAGAACGTCTGAACAGATTTTCCGTCTCCTTATACAACAATTCCAAACGGTCATAAGCTCTCTTCAAACGCAAATTAGAACGGACGATACCCACGTAGTTCTGCATGATCTGATTCACCTCTTTTTCGCTCTGTGTAATCAACACCATCTCTTCATTCAATGAGGTTCCCTCATCATTCCACTCAGGAATATTATCGTTCCATGAAAGAGAAGGCAACAACTGCAAAGCATCCTTCGCAGCAGAATCTGCATAGACGATAGCTTCGATCAAAGAGTTGGAAGCCAATCGATTTGCTCCGTGCAGACCTGTACATGAGCACTCACCAGCCGCATATAAACGATTGATTGAGGTGCGAGCATTCTCATCCACCTTGATTCCTCCACAGAAATAGTGTGCCGCAGGAGCCACAGGAATATACTCTTTCGTAATATCAATGCCATAAGACATACACTTATTATAGATAGTAGGATACTCGCGACGTGTCACATCCGGATCTTTGTGCGTCACATCCAAGAAGACACACTCATCACCCGTCTTTTTCATCTCATTATCAATGGAGCGAGCCACTACATCACGAGGTGCCAAGGAACCTCTGGAATCGTATCTCTCCATAAATGCTTCCCCTTTCTTGTTTCGTAAGATTCCTCCATATCCGCGCATAGCTTCTGTAATCAGGAACGATGGACGGTCACCTGGATGATACAAAGCCGTAGGATGAAACTGAACGAACTCCATATCCTGCACCAAGCCCTTCGCACGATAGACCATAGAGATACCATCACCCGTAGCCACTGGAGGATTAGTTGTCGTCTGATAAATATTTCCGATACCACCCGTTGCAATCATGGTGACTTTTGACAAAAAGGTATGAACATGATTCGTTCGGATATCTAATACATAAGCACCATAACATTCAATGTTAGGAGTCGTATGCTTAACCACCTGACCAAGATGATGCTGCGTGATGATTTCAATAGCGAAATGTTGGTCATATACATCAATATTAGGATGATTCTTTACTGTCTTAATCAAGCTGTCCTGAATCTCCTCACCCGTATTATCCTTGTGATGCAAGATACGGAAATCAGAGTGTCCGCCCTCTTTATGCAGGTCAAATTCGCCACTGGCATTCTTATCAAAATCGACACCCCACTCCACCAACTGTTTGATTTGTTCAGGAGCACCTTCTACCACTTTACGAACCACCTTTTCGTTGCAGATTCCGTCACCAGCAATCAATGTATCGACCACATGGTCTTCAAAATTATCAGTAGGTTTCGTCACCGCAGCAACACCTCCTTGTGCATAGTGAGTATTCGCCTCCTCCATCTGTGTTTTACACATGATGGCAACCTTACCTTTTTGGGCCACTTTCAGTGCGAAGCTCATTCCTGCTATACCAGAACCAATTACTAAAAAATCATATTTTTTAATCATAATATATCTCTATTATTTATAATTATTTCACATCCATTTCTTTGCACATTGTTTAGCCGATGATATGATCTCTTCCTCTCCATTCACATGACGATGTCTCATCACAATCTTTCCGTTGCAAATCATCGTATCGATTGCCTCACAACTTGAAGCATAAATCCAATTAGAGTTAAAATTAAAGTTCGGCACAAATCGTTCGTTATCCATATTGATCAACAACGCATCGGCCAACTTACCGACAGCTATCTCGCCCCCATTCAAGCCAAACACCTTCGGTCCATTTTTCACAGACCAGTCAATCACAGTATTCACCGGAAGTGTTTCGGGACCATAGTTACATTTAGCAATCATAGCAGCGAATTTACTCTCCTCTATCATATCAAGATTATTATTAGAAGAGCAACCATCCGTACCAATCAACACATTACTGGAAGATTGTTCCATCAAGGCAGATTTAAAGAATCCAGAAGATAATTTCATATTCGATACAGGATTATGAGCGATAGCAACATCTCTCTTTTTTAATATCTGAATCTCTTCCTCATCGACATGTACCACATGGGCAGCTATACAATTAGAGCCTAAGACACCTAAGCTATCCAACCAACGAACAGGAGTCATTCCATGCTCTGCCACACAATCCTTCACCTCCTTTTCCGTCTCCGAAAGGTGGAAATGCATAATCGTGTGATGTTGCTTTGCAAAGTCTGCGCATCGAATCCATAACTTGTCACTCACTGTATAAGGAGCATGAGGGGCAACAGACATCTGAATCATAGATGATTTATGAAGATACTCTTCTACTAAGTCAAAACTCTTTTGAATCTTCTCCTCGCCCAGAAAATCCATAAACGACACACCTAAACATGCACGGATACCCATCTCATCAGTTGCTTTCCATACAGAATCCATCATCCAATACATATCATTGTAGAACACGGTACCCGATTTTATCATTTCCAATATAGCCAACCGAGTACCAATATAGATATCATCGGCTGTCATTTTCGCCTCGAAAGGCCATATATAATCATTCAACCAAGGGAAAAGAGCCATATCATCGGCATAACCTCTTAACAGTGACATCGCCGCATGCGTATGAGCGTTATAAAACGGTGGAACAATAGCAAAATTATCTGCCTCGATTATCTCATCCTTCTCAGTAGGAATCAATAACGGATCAATATCAGAAAAGAGATTTCCACTGATTCGGATATTGGTCTTCGTGCCATTCAACAACACATTTTTAATAAAAACTGTCTTCATCTTATTTCTTAATTTCTAAAGAAACAAATTTATAAAATATAAAAGAAATAGTAAAGGTGAGTTTTATAAATTCATCGCATAAACAAAAATTAGCATATAATCTTAACAGAACAAGATTAGACTAGGAGGTGGAGGTTATTCGTTATATCTCTTCCTGAATGTTAATAAAATATAGATTTTTGGTAAAAAAGAAACATGAAAAATTATAGTGCTCCCCCATTTTAACAACTAGTTAAAACTTTTTTCTTTTTAGAGGAGACTTGTTATATGTTATATTGATTATTAAACTATTAAAGTTTAATAAATTCATCAATGGATATAAAGAACACCTTTCCGACATTCCTTAAATCTTAACTCTTATTTTTTTCATTCCTCTTCTACTTTCCATTCCTCTATGGTTCGTTCTGCAGAAGAGAAGTTCACTCCAATCTTAACTATCGGTCTGCCGTCCGCACGATATGGCTCGGCATAACCCTTTTCGTTTATCTGGGCAAGTGCCTTCTCCGCACTCTCATCCACCTTGAATTCGATGATGAAAATCTGTTTGGGAGCAAACAAGATGCAATCTAGGCGACCTTTCGACGTGTTGACTTCTGACTGAGTGTAGAAACCAAGCCAACGAAACAAGACGTAGATGACCGTCTGGAAATGTTTCTCATTCTTATTGTTCAGCACGTTTGGAATCTGCACAAAAAACTCCTTCAACAGTTCGAAAGCCTCATCAATTTTTCCTGCTTTGAGTGCGAAATAGAATTTTTGCATATTCAATTTTCCATCTTTTGATGAGCATCCCACCCACGATGGCATCAACACTTCAAGCATAGATACACGAACTTCATTGTTAGGGTAAGATAAAGTATAGACTTCCGACTCTCTGTCGTAATCCTTAATCGTAAGATATCCGGCTTGGAAAAGCAATGGATAGACGCTTCTGCTGTCTTCCTGCGACACATAGAAATCCGACTCAAAGAGCTCAACACTCTCAAAATCAAGTATCTGGGCATTGTGCTTCTTCAAATGATCTATCACGTAGGAAGACGTTGCTGTCTCAAACCAGAAGTTTTTCAGCTCCTTCTTGCTGAATGCCGACAGGACACTTAGAGGATTGAAGACATCTGTTTTCTTTTTTGAAAAATGGTATCCGTCGTATTTAGTTTTCAGTTTCAGAGCCATTTCATCAAAAGAAATTTCCTCATTTCTCGCAAAAACTTCGATGTCTTCTCTGAAATTCTCCATCAATTCATCTTGAGTTATGCCACAGATGTCGCAAAACGCATCATCCATAGAGATGTTTTCCAGATTGTTGAGCGTGGAGAAGATGGAGACCTGCGAGAAACGTGAGATACCTGTGATGAAGACAAACTGCTCAAACTGTTCGTTCACCTTCACCTGCTGATACAGCTCCTGAAGAACCAGTTTTACATCTGCTAATTTTCCATCGTGAAGATGAGCAAGCAGCGGAGAATCATATTCGTCGATCAAGACCACAGCTTTGCGGCCTGTCTGACTGCAAACAGAACGGATAAGTTTCTTAAACCTCAAACCGTTTTCTTTATCTTCGCAACTTATACCATACTGATCTTCATATATTTTCAGAGTGCTAGCAATGGAAGCCTTTATGCCGTCCACATCCATATCCTTACACTCGCTCATATCAAATCTGAAGACGGGATATTTGATCCAGTCTTTCTCCAAACGGCTTATTTTCAGATCTTTGAACAGTTCTCTGTTTCCCTCGAAATATTGTTGGAGGGTGTTGATAAGCAAAGACTTGCCGAAACGACGAGGACGTGAAAGGAACACGAATGTACGATTCTTTATCATCTCATACATTCGTTCCGTCTTGTCAACGTATGCATAACCATCCTCAATGATGGCCTTGAAGTCTTGTCTTCCTATCGGATAGGGCTTTATCATATTGCTATTCTTTTTACTTACTCTGCAAATATAATCATTTTTCGATTGATTATGAATTATTGCTGTCCAGCAAGAGTTAAGATTTCTGTCCGAAAGACACTCCCTTTATATGTGCTAATTTGGAAACGTATATTTGAGTCGCTTCGCGAGAAATCATACAAATCCATTCAAATCTCACAAATCTATTACAGCAACCTCTTGTTATCTTCTGCTATCATGTCCATAAACATATTTGTAGGATTTGTGAAGATTTGTAAGATTTCTGTCCGAAGGACACTCCCTTTATATGTGCTATTTGGGAACAATTATTTGAGTCGCTTCGCGAGAAATCATGCAAATCCATTCAAATCTCACAAATCTATTACAGCAACCTCTTGTTATCTTCTGCTATCAAATCCATAAACATATTTGTAGGATTTGTGAAGATTTGTAAGATTTCTGTCCGAAGGACACTCCCTTTATATGTGCTAATTTGGAAACGTATATTTGAGTCGCTTCGCGAGAAATCATGCAAATCCATTCAAATCTCACAAATCTATTACAGCAACCTCTTGTTATCTTTTGCTATCATGTCCATAAACATATTATATCGATTTCCGACTTTTAGCAGACAACAATAAAAAAATAAGGGCTGAGTCGTTTAACTCAGCCCTTATTATCTATTCGATATTAGATGGTTATTTTCTTAGAATAATCTTAGAAGCCAATTTGCCTTCGTCGTTTTTCACTAGGATAACAACTACTTTATCATTTTTATTAGCAATAGCTCCATTCATATTATAGACAGCCTGCAACTCACCGTTTAACACAATGATATTGCCCTCTGCATCTACATAAGAGATGATTTCAAAGTCATTATTCTCTGCCATGAATTCTTTGACATCAGTAAAGGCTGAAGCCGATAGAATGATTTCATCTACCAAGTAAGCACAAGCCATTGGTGTGAAGATTAAATCCACTGATGTAGCTCCTGCAGGGACATCCACAACACCTTTGTATTTTGTCCAGAACATTTTCATGGTATCTCTTGCCAAATCAACGATTTCGCCTGTGTTGAATTTTAATTTGATAGGCATATCCTCATTTACAACTGAAGGATATAGAGGATCAATATCAGTGATGTTATCATAAGGGTAATATTTTTTGATTAACATCTCAGAATGAATCTGTGATATACCCGCAGGTAATTGAATACCAGGAATAACAACCGAATCTCTTTCTGCTTCAGATTCAATGAGTAATGCCTGAAGTATCTCATCATCAAGATAACCGGAACCATCCGTATTACGTAACTCATTAGGTATGAAATTTCTAAAAGTACTTAAATAAATTCCACTTTCATTATCTCTTTCCGTAATAATAGGCTTAATCCCCCCATGGAAAACTGCATCTGTTGTTTTTTTGTTCATTTTTGAGTTTGCACTATATATGGAATATGATTCTCCATAGAACTCGCCAATCACATAACTTGCAAATGTAAAGTTTTCTGCATAGAAAGGTTTCACATTATCATCTGTAGGAATGAAACAAAGGTTTCGTATGTAAGGGAACACCTCCATATCACCATCAAGGTATTCACGTGCATAGGATAAGAACATACCTTGTATGGATGTAATAGTTGGGTTGGCATAAACATATTTGTAAGTGCTTACCCATTGATCTGTCACTCCCCATTTACCATCAATAAATACTACTGCAGGGCAATGAGGTGCATTATATGATGAACTTCTCAACTCTTTTTCTGTCGGTGTTAAACCAATGATGAAAAGAGGCTTATTTCCATTGGATTCTCCTACTAATTGTGTTCCTGCATGTTGAGCAGGAATCATATACTCCAAAACCATCACATAGTTGGTGTTTAGATTCAATGGATTAAGTGTATCAAAAAGAATTCTTGGGTCCAAGAAACTAGTGTTTTTTTTCCTGAATTCCACTGCATTAACTCCATCCTTAGATGTTTCTACCAAATCATCAGATCCTTTGATAGCTTCATCATCGTAGTGTATAACATTGAAATTGTTAGTGAACTTACCATCTTTGATAATCCAGTAGGCATAATCAAAAGCACTGCCGGCAAAAAGACTCATCGACGAAGCAATGATAGCAAGGGAAAGTAAATGTAAACGTTTCATATTGCTTATACTTGTATTAGATTGTTGTTAATAATATCTTATTTGTTTCTGAATTGCAAATATAATATTTTTTTAGTATCCACCTCTGTTAAAGCGTAAAATACGAAAGAGCCCCGCAAGAATCCTTGCAAGGCTCTCACATATAATAGAATGAAAATCTTACTTAACAATCAACTTCTTAGTTGTAAGACCACCTTCATTAATGATTTGTACATTATATATTCCAGCAGCTAAGTTCAAAGATATTTCAGCTGTTTTATCAGCCTCCACATTGCCAGAATATACACATGCACCTTGTGCATTGAATACCTTCACTTCAGCATCCAATCCTACTGACAAGTTAAATGAACCATTCTCAGATGGATTAGGCCACAAAGATATTTTTTCATTTTCAATCATTTTTGAATAAACGTCATTCTCTGGATTTCCCTTGATTTTAAATGAACCAAGACCTGAGAAAGATGTCATGAAAGCAAAAGAAATCGTGTGTGTTCCAGGCTCTTCAAAACGAATACGATACTTGATACTTTCATCATACTCATTATAAGGGGTTACCCAATCCCATGTGTCATAATCACCATTTTGATCACCGCCGTGGCAAGTTGGCAAAAACAATGCTTGATAACGTGTGGTTTCACCTTTATCTGTTACCAAACCAGCCTTACCATCTACAGCAATACCAAAGGTGTTAAAATCTTCATGGTCACAAGCGTATGCTTCAAACTCATAATCACCAGCAAATTTCACATCAATAGTATAAGTAACCCACTCACCATTTCCGATATATCCAAGATTCTTATAAGAAGTCTCTTTATTATTCTTATCTACATAACCCACATCGAAATACTCTCCTGGACGGAAATTATCCTCCTTACCTGCAGCACCTGCATTACATGGATGCTCATTGTTTTTATTATTTCCAGAACATGCCCAATCCTCATCATAATCAAAATAAGCATTGTCTTGACCTCCTTTGTCGTATGCTCCTAAATCCAAATAAAAATCATTCACGCCATCAAACACTTGTTCCTTGTATGGAGTCGTTTCACAGAATGAAAAATTATCACCTTTCTTTAATAATCCTCTGATATAATTACCTGAAGTAGAGAAACTCATATTACCATAACCACCTCCGGTGAAAGTTCCTGATGACTCACCTTTATCAGCCCAGCTCCAGTTAGCCCAACTGATGATTTGTCCACCAAGGTTCTTACCGTTCGCTACCAAAATCATATGATCAGCAGACTTTGTATCTGCACCATCATCTCCTGAATGGCTGGAAAGTCCCCATTCACTAATGAACACAGGAACAAAAGCAGCAGCACCAGAAAGGATACCCAAGTATCTTTGTTGGTCACCAGCATAGTGGTGGAAGCTATACATGATCTGTAAATTCTTATACTTATCACCGATTTCAATAGGATCTTGGAATGCACATGTAACATCTTGATCCCATTGTGGTGTACCCACAATCACAACAGCATCAGGATCATTCTCTGCAATGATAGGAAGTACACTTTTTGTATATTTCTTTATATCATCCCATACTTCATGGAATTTTGCAGGTGCACCTTCCTTATCAATATTTGGCTCATTACAAATCTCCCACAACACATGTCTGTAATTTTTACTTTTTACATATGAAGACAACTCTCTAAAAAAGTTACTATAGCCACTCCATACCTGATCAGTTGGTAATGCTTTCCCTTTATTACCAGGGTTATCATTCAAAATATGCCAATCAACCAAACAGTACATGCCTAATTCTGCTGTATAATCAATACAATTTTTCACCCAATTAATATCGACAGGATCTCCTTCGTTTACATACTGCGCAATACGAGCAAGATTAGCTCCTTCATTTTTCATCTTCTCGAAATCACTTTTTTCATTATAACATGACTTGAACCATGATCCATGAGTACTCCATCCCCTTAATTGAACAGGGGTTCCATCTTGAGAACATAATTGATTACCTACCAATTTTAATCGGCCCCATTGGTTTACAAAATCTGCTGCATTCCCTTGAAGGAACATAAGCAACAGAGAAACTAAAGTTAAAATTTTTTTCATGTATTAAAATAATTAAGTTAATATCTAAATCATTATTTTTCAGCCATACTACAACAATTAATTGCCAAATTTATAAAAAAAAATAAAAGGGAGGGGAAAATCTTCAAAAATTTTCCCCTCCCACGAAAAAAGTAGTAGCTAAAAAAGCTGTTTCCCTTTGTATGCCTACACGGTTTGTTCGATGTTCCATACAAAAGCACGCACACCGACCTCCTCGTTTCTAAGATCCAATTTATGGATTGTCTTCAGCAATACATCCACCTGTTCATCTTCTACCATGGTGATGACTGCCGAGTTCATCTCCGGCCACGTATGTGTTCCTCTATGGGGCTGTCCTGTGTTCGAACCACGACCTTGGACTTGTTCAAAAAAGGTAAAACCACGAATACCTAATTTATCCAACATATATTCAACACGCTCTGTGTTTGCTTGATTGAATACAATCATTACCGATTTCATATTCCTTACCTTTTAGAATTATTCTACAATTTCATTATTTCTGTCTGTTAGCGCTTTCTTCTCATCTTCTGCATTAATATTCATGAAGATGTATTGCGAACGTATCTCGGCTTCCTTATCTCTCTCTCCATGTTTAGACATGATACCGTACAAGACAGGAACAACCACCAAAGTAACGACCGTTGAGACTAACAGACCTCCGATAACTACAATACCCATAGGTACCCACATCTCAGATCCATCTGAAGTGGCCAACGCCATTGGCAACATACCCAAGATGGTCGTCAAGGCTGTCATCAATACCGGACGAAGACGGGACTGACCCGACAATGCTATTGCTTCGTTCAACTCATGTCCACGATCTCGCATCAAATTAATGTAATCCACCAACACAATACCGTTCTTCACCACAATACCGACCAACATGACACATCCTAAAGCACCAATCATATCCAAGTTCGTTCCTGTGATAAACAATGCCCAGATGACACCCGAGAAGGCAAACGGAACCGCCATCATAATGATAAACGGCTTTGCATACGACTCAAATTGAGATGCCATCACAACATATACCAATATCACAATGATCAACAACAACAGTCCCATGTTCTGGAAAGATTCCTGCTGATCCTCATACGCTCCACCTAAGATGACAGATACGCCTGAAGGCTTGCTAATCTGAGGCAATACACTCTCAATCTCTTGTGCCAACTCACCCAAAGAGGTCTCATACGGAGTCACCTCTACCTTCAAGTAACGTTGACGGCTCTTACGTGTAATCTCCGGTGGTCCCCAATATTCTTGGATGGAAACAAGTTCACTCAACTTCACATTACCACCTGCTGTAGGAATGGATAAATCCTCAATAGCGTCGATAGAATTACGATTCTCCTCTTTCAGACGAACCACAATATTATACTCATCACCATCCTCCTTCAAGAATCCGCAAACCATACCGTTGACACGGTTACGAACAAAGGAAGCTACAGATGATGAGGTCAAGCCATGACGAGCAGCTTTTTCCTTGTCAACCACAATCTTCAATTCTGGTCGGTCATCATCACGACTGATATCCACATTACGTGCTGTAGGGATCTTTGACTCAATCAGTTGTTTTACCTGAGCGGCATACGCACTTGTCACATCAAAGTCATATCCATAGATCTCCACATCGACTGTATTTTGTCCGCCCATACCACCACCAGAAGAGATGGCCACCTTATAATCTGATACTTCAGGATAAGAAGAGATCTCCTTACGTAGCACCTCTGCAATCTCCGTGATGGAACGGTCACGCGTATATTTTTTATCTGCGTTGAAACGCATCTGAATCGTATTGTTTCTCGTAGATGAGAATAGAGCAGATATACCAGCATCTTCATTAGAACCACACGTTGTGGAGATATTCTTTGTCTCTGGCACCAATTCCACAAAACGTTTCTCCAACATGCGGGCAAACTTTGCCGTCTCCTCTACTCGGGTACCTTGCAGCAACTCCACATCCACGGTTAATCGACCATTATCAGGAGTAGCCATAAAGTCAGTTCCAATATAACCCGTCAAAGCAGGGATCAACGATATAAGGAAGAAACCGACAATACCCAACACGGTCAATTTCTTATGCGTCAAACACCAGCGTAGCAAGTTAGCATAGGCTGCATCCAGCTTATCCAAGAATCGTACCACCGTATTTTCATACGAAAGTTTTCTAGTATCTTTTTTCTCAACAATCAACTTACCCGATTCATCCACCTTAACCGTTTTTGCCTTCAATAGCTTAGAGCAAAGCATCGGAACAAGCGATATGGCAACCAGAGTAGAAGTACAACATACAATGGTTACGATCCAACCCAATTCCTTGAAAAGGATACCTGCGATACCTGTCAACATGGTCAATGGAACAAACACAGCACAGATTACCAACGTGGTAGCGATAACAGACACCCATACCTCATTCGTTGCATAGATAGCAGCCTCACGAGGATTAGAACCTCTCTCAATATGTGTCGTAATATTTTCCAACACCACGATTGCATCATCCACCACCATACCTACAGCAATGGAAAGAGAACACAATGATATGATGTTCAACGAGCTGTCAACACCCAACAGATACAAGAAGGCAACCAGCAATGAGATAGGGATCGTCAATCCGACAATCAGACCGGCTCTCCACTTGCCTAAGAAGAACAATACGACAAGTACCACAAATAGCACAGCATATAGAACAGACTCCTCCAAGGAGTTGATTGCATTCACAATATCATTAGAAGAGTCGTAGATCTCATTAATCTCAACATCCGCAGGAAGTGACGCTTTAATCTTCTTCAATTCCTTATGGATATCACGACAGATCTGAACAGTGTTTCCTCCTGTCTGTTTAGAGATAATCAAGCGGACAGCCTCTTGCCCTCCCGCATCTCCTCTGGAAGTCATCTTCTCATCCAGGCTCAAATCCTTGATGGTATCACGAACAGTTGCGATATCACGCACATAGATCTGTTTTCCGTCAGGCATAGTAGCGACGACGATATCCTTTAGCTCAGAACTCTCGAGGTATTCACTACGAACCTGCAAAGCGTATTGTTCTTTCTTCATCTTCACGTTTCCAGAAGAAAGATTCAAGTTATTAGAAGCCACGGCGTTACCCACTGTTTCCAAGGAGATACCGTATGCATCCAACTGCTTTTGGTCGATTTCCACATAGACATAACGGTCAGGCTCACCCGACATTGTTACGTTACCCACACCATCCACACGGTTCAACTGAGGGATGATGACATCGTTCATGATTTTCTCCAAACCAGGATAACTCTCCTTCGCTTGAACAGCGAACTGAATAATCGGCATGGAAGAGCTATTGAACTTAATAATCAATGGATTAGAACAGCCACTTGGCAGATTATCCTTCGTCATATCCACATACGAACGGATATCATTCACCACATCATCCAGCTCTTCGCCCCATTCAAACTCCAAAGCCACCAAAGAAAGATTATCCTTAGAAGTGGAAGTCAGTTCATCCAAGCCATCTACAGAGTTCAAACTATTCTCCAAATACTTTGTTACGTTCGTTTCCACCTCACTGGCATTGGCACCAGGGTAAGAAGTCATCACGGCGATATACGGAGGTTCAATCTCTGGGAATTGGTCAATAGGCAGCTTTGAATAAGCAAAGATACCCATCAACATGACGGCCACGAAGATCAAGATAGAGGTGACCGGCTTGTTAATCGCAGTTTTATATATACTCATTTTCTATTGTTTTTTTATTGAATTTCTTTCGCTCAAATCAATTACTTAACCGCAGCACTATCAACAGTCACATTTGATTTAGAATTAGCTTCCTCTTCGTAGGTTCCACTCATCACCAATAGTTCAACACCATCAATTAAACGAGCCTGACCTTGCGTCACAACCTCAGCACCTTCAATAACCTCATCAGAAATAACCTCCACATAACGATTGAAACGTTGTCCGGCCTCAACCGTCACACGTTTTGCCACTCCGCCATTGTTCAAGAACAGATAACGTTCGTTGGATCCAGTCAACTTCAAAACAGATTGATAAGGAACAGCCACGACCTTTACCTTACCTACATTAACAGACGTATGAACATACATACCAGGACGAAGTTTCATGCTACCGTTAGGTATCTTAACCTTACATTGGAAAGTATGAGTTGCAACATCGATTGTAGGATAAATTGTTTCAATAACAGCTGGGAACTTCGTATCAGGATAAATATCAGAGACAATATCCAGTTTCATACCTGGCTTAATCTTAGGGAAATAGATTTCAGGCACATTGATGATTGTCTTCAACATATTCAATTGCACCACCGTCAAGATAGGTCTAGCACCATTGAAAAGTTCACCGCTTTCATAATTACGAGCAGAGACAACACCTGGGAACGTAGCTTTGAAGAACGTATTGTTCTGTAAGAACTCCACCTGTTGTTTAGCCTGATCATAAGCCATTTTAGTCTTGTCGTATGTTTGTTGAGTAACGTTACCGCCAGCCAGCAAAGCATCCATACGTTTCATTTCAGTTTCCAGATTAGACAGGTTCAATTTAGCTTGTATTAACTGATTCTGATCCATACGAACCAGCAGGTCACCCGTAGAAACACGGTCACCTACGTCTTTATACCTTTTCTCGATGATACCAGTCAACGAAGGAGAGACATTCATGGTCTCATATCCCTCAAGGACAGCTGTACACTCCACATCACGTTCGATTTCCTGTTTAACTACAGGTTCTGTACGAACCTTTTCCACTCTCGTCTCAAGTGAGTCGGCACTCTCTCCACCCTTCTTTTTGCCATCTTTACCGCAACTAGCAGACAAACCGACCAAAGCCAGAGTCATCACGGAGACCCAACCCCATCTTATTACTTTCTTCATTTGTATATTGTTTTTAATTATTATCGGGAATTATTTATTTAACAAATTTCTCAACTCCACATGAGCAGAAACCATATCAAGCAATGCGTTGATATATGTATTTTGTGCCGACACCAATTCAGTACTAGAGGTTGTCAATTGCATACTCGAAATTGTTCCATACTTAAATTTCTCAGCATTACTATTGAATACCCTCTGCATCACATCTATGTTTTCTGACTGAATCTGGAAATTCTCAAAAGCAGATGTTAAATTATAACGCAGCTGTTTTTCCTGAATGCCTAACTGAAGTTCTGTATCATCCAATGTATTTAAAGACTTCTCATAATCCATTTTAGCACTACGAACATCAGCCCAACGACTTCCACTTGACCAAATAGGAACATTCAATCTCAATCCTACTGTATTAGGTGGGGTCATATTCATTCCATCATCATCTGAAAGATATTTCTTCTTGTCAAAAGAATAAAAAGCCGTTAGCGTAGGGACATACGACATTTTACTAAGTGTAACTTGTTTTTCTGCCAATTCGGTACTTTTAACTTGTAACTGATAGTCAAAATTTCTTCTGAGATCAAGCTCTGTACCCATCAGTGCCAATATAGCCTCTGGATTGATTACATCTTCCAACTTTTGTGTCAAAACGATCTCCTTATCTGCAGATACACCAGTCAAAAGACGAATAGTGTTATATAATACCTCTATTGCTCTTTCTGTGGAATTAACAGCACTTTTCATTGAAGCTACTTGTATGGAAATCTGATCTGCATCATTTTGTTCAGCCACACCTGCCTTTACGGCATTCAATGTCATGTCATGAATTTTCCCAAGATTTTCAAGATTTCTATTTAGTAACTCAACCGTCTTTTCAAGAGCAAGAATATTAACATACGATTTTTCCAAATTTGATGTAATAGCCTGATCCGTCTTTCCAACACCTACCTCAGATAATTCTTTTGCCACTTTTGCCACTTTCACACCGACAATCTGTGATCCACTAACAGTAAATGACGCAGTTAACCCAAGATCAATATAAGGGGGCATAGGAATCTCTCCTCCCATCATATTCATTTTATACCCCAACATATTCATATAATCAGCCTCACCACTCACCTGTAATAACATACTTGCAATCGCTTTCCACTTCGCAGCCTCAGCTTTCTTTACATCATACGATGCATTCTGAATCGTACGATTGTGTTCAATCGCATATTTCTTTGCCTCATCCAACGAAAATGCCAATACATTGGCATCATTGTCTGTAGCGCTTCGCAACGAATCCCCCGTTTGTGCAAATAGAGATGCACTAAACAACATTGACAACGTCAACAAACAACCACCTTTTTTTAATATCCTCTTCATATTATTATTTATTTATTTTTTCCTCATTACTCTTTTACATATTCATCGATCAAAGCAAGTCCCTTAGTCGTTGCAATACCTCTAAAATAAACGATACACATCACCTTGAAAATTTCTTTTGGAGAGTTCTTCGAATAATCATACGTATCATCATTTCGCATGGAAGTCAACATTCCATAATATACATTTGCCAACACATCCGCCTGCAAATGCGTGATGATATAACCATCCGCCTGCGACCGCTCAATCAATGTCTGAAACTGTGAAATCTGTGCAGGCTTGTTCAATTTCGCTTTCTTGATATGGTCAGGAAATAGAGATTTAACATCAATGAAAAAATTCAAATTGATATTCTGCAGTCTGGCAAAATTACTCTGAAACATCCGTAGAAGATAAACAAAAGAGTTATCGGAAGTCTTCTCCAATATCTTATTGTTATCATCGAACTGCTTCTTAAATACCATCAGGCATTCCGACACCAGATCCTCCTTATCAGAAAAATTTTCGTATATCGTACGTTTAGAAATAGAAAGAGCCGTGGCTATCTTATCCATGGTCACAGACTTTATTCCTTGTGCCAAAAACAATTCCAAAGCACCTTTTGCAATTTTTTCTCTATTTTCTACGCCCATAATTTATGTTTTTTCAAACGCTGAGTTGCTTCTTTACTTCAAAGACATTTCATGCAGTTTAAATCACTTGCAAAGATATGCAGAAAACTATCAAAACAAAAATAGTTTTGTTGGTTTTTATATTATTTAACATATTTTTAGAGCAGGTTACAGAATTCTCTTGTCAAGACAACTGAAATATGGTATTTTTGCATAAAAAAGTATGAATATAGTAATTGGTATCGCTATCATTTTAGGCTTCCTAGCATTAGGCGAGGTCGGTGCCTATCTCATGAATCATTTTATACCGGGGAGTGTATTGGGCATGATTCTTCTTTTCATCGCATTAACATTGAAATGGGTAAAGCCGGACACTATTCGACCTGTTGCAAGGTTTCTCACACAAAACATGTCCATCTTCTTCATACCTGCTTTTATGGGCATTCTAGAGCAATGGGATGTGATTCGTTTGAACTTAGTAGAATGGATCATCGTGGTCCTATTTTCGACCATAGTCGTATTCTTCTGTTCCGGTTATGTCGCTAAGATCATCATAAAACTCACATACAAAGAGGGATCAAACGAATGAAAGAGTTATTTCTGAATACACCTGCCATGCTGTTTTTAACCATCGGCAGTTACCTAGTAGGACTATATTGCAAAACCAAATCAGGCTTTTCACTTCTTCATCCATTCATTATATGTATTCCGATTATTATAGTGACGCTTCAGATAACAGGCATCTCCTGCAAAGAGTACATGGAATGTAATAAGATCATCACTTTTTTATTAGGTCCTTGTGTTGTTTCCCTGGGACTTTCGTTATACGATAATCTGGAAGTTATTAAGAAGAATGCGTTAGCTATTTTATCTTCTATCATAGTAGGCAGCATAGCTGGGGTTGGAAGTGTTTATCTACTGTGTAAATGGATGGACCTAGATGAATTATTTGCACAATCGCTCGTCTCCAAATCGGTTACCACCCCGATTGCGATGGATTTAACGGAGAGTCTAGGAGGGAATATCTCCCTCACAGCCGTATCGGTGGTTCTTTGTGGATTCATCGGTGCAGTAATAGGACCCGTTCTATGGAAGGTGTTTCGATTCAAGCATCCTGTAGCAAGAGGATTGGCCATGGGATGCGCCTCTCATGGATTGGGTACGGCACGAGCCATTGAGATGGGGGCCGTGGAAGGAGCAATCAGTGGTTTAAGCATTGCTTTGATGGGAATTGCAACAGCCCTTATTATACCGCTATACAGCTACCTAACAACCTGATACGAATAGTCAACCGACAAAACAATTCATTTATTCTTCGCTCTCCTGTCTAGACAAATACGGATGAGCCTTGGCATATTCATAGTCCTCTTCGGTGATGGTGTAACGGGAAATAAAGTAATCTTCCTGTATTTTCTCTTTTTTATAATAACGAATATCTGATACATTTTTCACATTAGCTCCCATTTCAAGAGTACAGATAGACTTATCTTCATTATCAAAAGAGATAAACACAATCCCTGTAAAAGGCGAGGCATCATGCATATAACTAGTTCTTTCTATCAAGATACTATCATTCACAGAAATTTCATATATATCAGAAGCTTTACTACGATCAAAAGGCTGATCTTCTATATTCACAACATGACTTGTACTATTTATAATGACAAACATCTCCGTACGACATTCCCCATCAGATATAGGTTCCTCCCCACAACTAAACAAATGGAGGAAAAGCATTCCAATTAATATTATTCTTTTAATTCCCATAGTTCTACGATACCATTATTATTCTTCTTCATAATAACCATCCATTTACTCGTCAGAAACTCATCTCGACAAAAGTAAGATAATTTTCTGAGGCGATTTTCAAAAATAACGTTAAAAAACGCTCTTTCTGCATCATATTTTTTCATCAGAAATGAAATAATATTATTTATTCTTTTTTATTTTTGTAATTGACAGTGGTTTGTATGACAAACAAACTATTTGTCGGGTAACTAATTGTTTTACTTTAAATTTTAAGGGAATGTCTAAAGTTCTTATTATCGGAGTAGGCGGTGTGGGAACCGTAGTGTGTCACAAAGTAGCACAGAATGCCAACATCTTCACTGACATTGTAATTGCCAGTCGAACCAAAGCTAAATGCGATGCTGTAGCAGCTGTTTTGAAAGAACGCTATGGCGTATCTGTCACGACAGACAAAGTGGATGCTGATTACACCGATCAGATTGTTGCTTTGTTCAAAAAGCACAAACCTGAGTTAGTTATCAATGTAGCACTGCCATATCAGGACCTCAACATCATGGATGCGTGTCTGGAATGTGGCGTCAATTATCTGGATACGGCTAACTACGAGCCCAAAGACGAAGCTCATTTTGAGTATAGCTGGCAATGGGCTTATAAAGATAAATTCGAGAAAGCTGGATTGACCGCTATTCTTGGTTGCGGATTTGACCCAGGTGTGTCTGGTATCTACACTGCATACGCAGCTAAACATCACTTCAAGGAGATGCAATATCTCGATATTGTAGATTGCAATGCAGGAAATCACCACAAAGCATTTGCTACTAATTTCAACCCTGAAATCAACATCCGTGAGATTACGCAGAAGGGTCGCTACTACCAAGATGGCAAATGGGTGGAGACTGGTGCTCTGGAAATCCACAAAGCATTGACCTACCCTAACATCGGTCCGCGTGAATCTTATCTAATGTATCACGAAGAGTTGGAATCGTTGGTAAAGAATTTCCCTACCATCAAACGTGCTCGTTTCTGGATGACATTCGGTCAAGAGTATCTTACTCACCTCCGTGTGATACAAAACATTGGTATGGCTCGTATCGATGAAGTGGAATACAATGGTGTGAAGATCGTCCCTCTTCAATTCTTGAAAGCCGTTCTTCCTAATCCTCAAGATTTAGGAGAGAACTACGAGGGCGAGACAAGTATCGGTTGCCGAATCCGCGGTATTGGCAAGGACGGTAAACCTCTCACTTATTATGTTTACAACAACTGTAGCCATCAAGAAGCGTTCAAGGAGACTGGTATGCAAGGTGTCAGCTACACCACCGGTGTGCCTGCCATGATTGGTGCTATGATGTTCTGCACAGGTCAGTGGAAACGTCCTGGTGTATGGAACGTGGAAGACTTCGATCCAGATCCGTTTATGGAGCAATTGAACAAACAGGGATTGCCTTGGCATGAGATCATGAACGAAGACCTTGAAGTAGATTAAAATCCTATTTCGTATATAATAAGAGGGTGTGTTCAAATCATACGATGCGACACACCCTTATATTTTTACTCAACGACAAGATGGTCAATAACCTTTTTTATCCTAACTGATATTTCTGGATCAACATTATATGCATTACAAAGATCTTGAAACTTGCCCAACGCTTCATATACTCTTCTTATTTTTTCTTTTGGATTACTAACAAAGTTATCTGCAAATTCGATAAAATCAGCGACGGACAAAGAGGAACGTTTCCCCATCACACCCATACAATGAATATGAGCAGAAGAGTTATCCCACGTGTTAGCTGAGAACATAACATCATATGCAGGAGAAATGCGCCACCTTCCAGTTTTATCCATAAGAAAGGAAAAATTCTTGTTATGGTCATCTGATATTCCTGCGACATAATTGAACACCATTCTAATGAAAAGTTGGTCTTTATCTTCTTGAGGAAGATTCAATCTGTCTGCCAACCAACAGATTTTCATATAATCGTCTGCCTTTGGCGCAATTGCAGCAAGCGTCTGCGTGAAAACTTTTTCACCATTCTTTCTGTCAAATCGCTCCGTGACAAAATGTTTTTTCCCATCAATCTCCTTCAAAAAACAAGGCATCATATCTATACCTGCAGCTTTAGCCATCTTATGATAAACCATTTCTATCTCAGCGGATGGTGAATTCTCAGACTCCTTAAATTTAATGATATATTGCTTAAATCCATCCGGAAGATTGATTTGACCTGAACGGAATTCACCTGTCTCTTCATTATATGCAATCACAGCTTTCGGACGCATACCACCAGCTGATGTGCCAAGGTAAATAAGCTTCTTCATCGTCAGGCTCTCTTTTCTTGAAATAATAGCTGCACTTTTATCCTCGTAAATCTTTGATGCCAGATTAGCTAAAGATGACATATCAACTGAATCCGTTAAATCCATCTGCTCATATTCAGGTTCAAACTCTAATGCCCCCATGGCTCGTCTCCCTATATATGAGAGTTTCAACAATGGTAATGATTCCGATACTTTTATATTATTGCTCGTCAGCCATTGGTCAAACAACGATGACCCCCATTTGTCGGGAAGTGCATCTGCAATGAACTCAGGCAAACCCTGATACAAGCTTTCTATGTTTCCAAAAAAAGAAGAGGAAAGAGGTTTCCCTTTTGGATGTGTGGTCGGACACACATCATATGGCAAATTAAGATATTCATCCGAAAACTGAAATACGGATTTGTGATGATTATCATCCCATCTCAATCTACCTATACAATTGCCCCATAAATTTACATTTACTATAATATCTGATTTCATATAGACTTCCGTTTACTATTAAACCGTTGAACCATCTTCCCCGTCTTCTCATTTATTAAATAAGGCGACTCAGGAAGATCAGGAATAAGATCTACGATTCCCTCTAATATGCCACTTACACGCATAATCTTAAGTAGCGTGCCCAACGTGATGTCATTGACAGCATATGACTCTATCCTCTTGATAGTGATGATCGATACCCCACACTTCTCAGCAAACTCTTTTTGTGAAAAACAACAACTTAGTCGAACAGCCTTCACCTTCTGACACAATCTCCCTATAATCTCTCCATCAGAGAACTCATAAATAGTATATCTGTCAAACACTCGTTCCATGTATGAATCGTTATTAAAGTATCATTATTGATACAAAGATATACAAAATTTAGGATTATAGAATTTTTCACCAACTATATTATTATTCTCATGGAATTCTTTACTACCCTTTCATCATACATTCAAAACGAAACAACATGTGTGCCCCTATACTTCTCTTTAAGCTCTTCACATTGCTTCCACGCCTCTTTATAATCTGACAAACACATTGCATAGACATAAAATCGTCCATTTTCTTCATAGTATCCAGCCGACTTATATCCCTCCAACTCCAACACCATGACAAAATGATTGGCTCTTGGCAATGAGACAAACTCTCCACAGACAAGATAATAACTAGACTCAACTACCTGTGTCGCTTTGTTTTGGTTATTGATAATATAAGTTAACGCATCCGATAAGGATATACGTTTTTTTTCGGTCTCCATATATGGATGTATCAACTTTCCATTAAACAAGATAACAGGCATCGTAACCATCGATACAGAATATCCTCTCGAAGTAAGATGGTTCCACATATCCGTCGCATTTTTCTTGTCGGCAGTAGGATATTCTATGTATGGAATATTCTTTTCTGTCAAATACTCCCTTGCACGGATACAATTACCACAACCTTCCATTGTATATATCTCCAGATTCTGAGCAAATGAACCAGAGAATAGCAAAAGCGTCAAAAATAATAGAATCAATCTTTGCATAAGAGACATAAAAAAAGTGGACTGGATGAAATCCACCCAATCCACTGATAAAGCAATTATTTAATGATAACAGTCTCACTTACACTGCCGTCTTGCGAGAAGAGAAGATAGGCACCGGCAGTCAGGTCACTCACAGCGATTTGTAGTTTATTGCTGTTGGCTTTCACTACCCTTACCACCTCTCCGTTCAAATTAACCATCTGGATGGTTTTGCCCTTCAGAGAAGGAGCCTCAACATAGATGATTTCTGAAGCAGGATTTGGATAGACATACAATGATGCAACATTCTCATCAAGCACGATAGATGTTGTACCAAAGTCTCTTAAATCTACCAACGAACGTAACGTTGCTGCATAGACCATGGTTGATTTGGCACGCAAGCTGGATGGTCTCTTCATGTTCTTATTGCAGATAAGTGACAAGTTCAATACCACGAAATCTTTTTCTGTACATGTCACAGTCACATTATCATAGTAGATGACATTACCCGACTGATATACCTCCCAGTTAGTGATAAGTTCATCACCGATGTATGAAAGAACTTTCACATTAACTGAGTCAATCTTCTCAGCAAAATCAATTTCGCATCCGTTTGTCTCGACCACACCGATTGATTTTACTGTATCAACAACCACAACCACCTCTTGGTTATCGTTTACAACAACATCTGCAACAGCATTATAGGTTGAGATTGGATTTGCATAGACGCAGCTTTCATCCTCCTTAGTGGCCTTTTCATTGTAGTTAGCTGCCTTTGGATCCGTACAACCCTCCACGACGATCACACTATCTACTTTCTCATAAATACATTCTGAATTTACAGAAGCTAATGGATTGTAGTTGATGGCCTTGGCATCCATACAACCTACGATTGTGTCGCTTACCGTACGATATTCACATGTGTTATTGTCTATCTCAGCGTATGGATTATAGTTCAATGCGAAGGTATCGGTACATCCATGAATGATCTCTCTTGGGTACTGACAGCTACCGTCATTGTAAGTAGCCAATGAATCATAGTTCAACGCACTTGCATCCGTACATCCGCCAATCTCCTTCACATACTCACACAAACCACTGTTGTGAGTTGCCTCCGGATCATAGTTCAATGCCTTTGGATCAGTACATCCATAGATGACTGTTGGATAGATACAGCTGTTATCCCTTACGGTTGCCAACGAGTCGTAGTTCAATGCAGCAGGGTCAGTACATCCACATATCATGTCGATGGCAAAACAGACCGTAATCTGTACATCCTTACCTGCTACTAGTTTAAATATATAGGTTGTATCATCCCATAAATGGATTGGGGTGTTTCCCGATACTTCTACGGACTGTACATGATAACCTACAGCAGGATGTACAGAGAACCAAATTGTATCTTTAGCATTTCCTGAAGTTGGGGCACTGATCCATCCCTTTCCACAGATGACAATCGTATCGATGTTAACCTTGGTGGCTGCTTCCTCCATGGAGATATAGATGTTCTCATTTGGCATGAAGAACCATATTGAATCGAACTCTGATACGGTTTCATATTCCACCGTCTTGCCTGATTCCGTTCTCACCTTCACCAGACTCTTCTGACT
>Ga0247610_10000112_pt1 | contig 129753 bp, 91 predicted proteins | sample 174DNAGHGhighgp2_FD_193483 | JGI IMG/M metagenome (GOLD analysis project Ga0247610, IMG submission 193483) | Sheep rumen microbial communities from Palmerston North, Manawatu-Wanganui, New Zealand - 1742 DNA GHGhigh gp2 | ecosystem: Host-associated > Mammals > Digestive system > Stomach >... | reverse complement strand
GAATCCAACAAGTCCTTCAGCCCGTCATCGCCGTTGTTGGTCACATGTAGGCCTGGAATGAGATAGCGCAGGAACCAAAACAGCTTTTCCCAATCCTTCATCTCGAAGGGCATGATGGCAGCCACCCGCGAATAAATCTTCACAAACTGTTTGCACTTCATCTTGAAATCAGCCTTGCCGTTTTCGGGCCAATCAATCTCAAGGTTGAAACGGTCGGCTGCTTCGTCAATGATGGGTGCCCATTGGTCGGCATTGGCACCATGGATGTATAATTCGATGAACGCGTCGACCTCTTCCATATCGAAAACGCCAAACGAGAGCAAAGTGCTCTTTAGCTCATGCAGGATGTTGACATCAGTGGCTTCCGACAAAGTCGTAGAGGTGTAGAACGGGTCAAAAGCCTCCTTGATATCATCTTGTGTGTTATAGAAATCAAGGATAAACAGATCTTCACTCAACTTGCCCAAGTCGGGGGCCGAACGGTTAAGACGCGAAAGAGCCTGAACGGCCAACACGCCAGCCAAAGGCTTGTCGACATACATGGCGCAGAGCTTGGGTTGGTCGAAGCCGGTAAGGTATTTGTTGGCCACCACCAAAATGCGGTAGTCGTCGGAGTCGAATTTCTCGGCCGTCTGACTATCGGGAAAGCCATTCATCCCCGCTTCGGTGTAGTCAGACCAAGCTGTCCCACTTTCTTCGGCAGCGATTGATCCATACAGGTTATCCGTGATGGGATAGATCGAGGCCTCTTGGTGCTGAAGGCGTTTCTCGCCACTGAAGGCGATCAGGATCTTGTAGGGCAGCTCTTTTTCCACCACAATTCGATTCAGCGCCTGATAATACTTGATGGCACACTCAATGTCCTTGGTCACCACCATGGCCTTGGCCTTGCCTTTCAGCTTGTGGCTGCGGAACACCTTGGCGTCGAAATGGGTCAACATCACGTCGGCCTTGGCCGCGATGGTCTTCGGGTCGCGTTCCACAGCCCCACGCAACTTCTTCTGCGCACGCTCGTTGTTGTATTCCGGGTTGTCCTCGATGCTCTTGGTGAGTTCGTAATAGCTACGATAGGTGGTGTAGTTGGTCAGCACGTCGAGGATGAAGCCTTCCTCGATGGCTTGTTTCATGCTGTAGAGATGGTAAGGATGGAACTTGCCTTCGGCATCCTCGCTGCCAAAACGCTCCAACGTCTCCCTCTTCGGCGTGGCCGTGAAGGCAAAATAGGAGCAGTTGGTGCTCATCTTGCGGTCTTTCATCAGTTTCTCCAACAAGGCGTCGGTGTCGCTACCGTCGGTGTCGGCGTCTTTTTGCACCGTGGCGTTGAGCTTGTCGGCGGCGATGCCACTCTGCGAGCTATGCGCCTCGTCGATGATGACGGCAAAGTTGTGGTCGCTCACGTCGCTGATGGCGTCGCAGATGAAGGGGAACTTCTGTATCGTGGTGATGATGATACGCTTGTTGTTCTCAATGGCTTCCTTCAAATCCTTCGAGGTGTCGGCATGTGCCACGATTTTGGCGCTTTGCCCGAACATCTTGATGTTGTCGGAAATCTGCTTGTCGAGCAGGCGGCGGTCGGTGACCACGATGACGGAGTTGAACAATGGCGCATCCACGGCTTTGGCTCTCACTGCCTCCATCGTATTAGGGCAGGCCTTGATGAGTTTGTAGGCCAGCCAAGTGAGCGAGTTGGACTTGCCCGAACCGGCAGAATGCTCGATGAGGTAGGTCTTCCCCACTCCCATTTCCGCCACATCGTCGACCAGTTTGCTGACCACATCCAGCTGATGATAGCGCGGGAAGATCAGCTTCTTGGCGTTCTTCATGATGTGCGGCACCTTCTTCTGGGTCTTGGCCTCGTCGTAGTCGAAGCAGACGTAGTTCATGATGATGTCGGCCACGGTGTCCTTTTGCAGGATTTGTTCCCACATATACGAGGTCTTGTAGCCACCTTCGGCGTTCATGGGATTGCCTGCGCCCTGGCCGTCGGGCAGGCCCTTGTTGAAAGGCATGAAATAGGTCTTGTCAAGGTTGAGACGTGTGGTGAAAAACACCTCGTCCTTGTCCATGGTGAAATGGGCGAGGCAACGGCCGAAGTTGAGCAAAGTCTCTTTGGGGTTGCGTTCCGTGGACTTGTATTGCTTTTGTCCGTCGTATTTGGCAGTTTGGTGTGTCCAGGGGTTCTTTAGCTCAAAGGTGAAGACAGGCAAACCGTTGACGAACAGCACCATGTCGATTTCCAGCCCTGGGTTGGTGACCGAGAATGTCTGTTGGCGAGTGAGCGAGAACTGGTTTTGGGCGTATTTCAGCTTTGAGGTCTCGCTGTCGGCAGCCGAGGGTTTGGGATAGAATAGCGAAAGATGGATGTTGTCCACGTCCACGCCTTCGCGCAGCACTTTGATAACACCGAAGGTCTCGATGTCCTTCGAGATGCGTTTGGGCAGTTCGCTTTTCAGGTCCTTGCCTTTGTATTCTTTCAGCACTTCATGTTGTGTGCTCTCAAGAAAAGCCCACAGCCGTCGCAGGTCGATGGCCAATTTCTTGTCCATGTCCTTGGGCCGGCCCCAATAGTATTGTTGTGCATTGGGCGACTGGACTTCCACGTCGTTCTGCCCATTGGCCGAGCGTTCCTCGTGGGTGCTGCCCACTAGGGCTTTTTCTATGAGTGCCTCGAAGGCCTGTTCGTTGGTCTGAGATAAGAACATAGGTTCGATTTCTCTTAATTACGTTTACAATAAGCAATGGGACGGAACTCCTTATAGCATTTATGAAGGATAACAGAATCCAAATCCATAGCCTCTATGTCTTTGTCCTTGGTCATCTTTTTATTGCTATGCTCTTCGTTAATGACAATCCTTCTGTATCGAACTTGATTAGCATCAAAATCCGAGTATCCGTTTTCATCCTTTATTCGCATGGCAGATTGGAGAACATAGTCAAAAAACGATTCAGATGCATGGATTTGTTTTTCAGCATCTTCGTGCCTACCACGTTTCATTTCGATAATAAAAACGAACAACCCGTCGTCGTGCTGTACCAATAACACATAATCACTGAAACGATTTAAGTCCTTAGGTGCTTTGGGGTCTTCCCTTCTTTGATTGAAAAACGGTAGTAGTTTTTCAGGACGAGTTTCAGCTGTATTAAAACTATACAACTTCATGTCTTTTATAGCATTGGATGCACGTTTGATGCTTACAGTATGCTCTTTATTATCAGCATCAGCAGGCTCAATCATGGTGAGTCCGTCCTTGTTCAGCAGCAAATCAGAATTGAGAATCCAATCGATGTAATCAATGTCACTCATGACTTATGGAATTGGGTGATCATACTTCAAAACTTCATAGAAGGTGTTCGTCACATCGTTTTGGCTATTGATGGCCTCGTCGATGGAAGGCATGTTGAACCCGTACCTGTCCACTTCAAGCGGCTCCACTTTCACTTTGCCATTATTGCCCTTCTGGAACAGATAAGGAGCAAACTTGTCTTGCGACAAACAAAGACTTTCATCATATCCCATGTTTGTAAAAATCTTATCACCAGCCTTGTTCAACCCATCAGCCATAATCATATTGTTGATTTCACGAATGATATAGTCACTATGGGTGCTGATAACCAAACGCAAACCTGCATTAATCATCTTGACGAAAACTTTGGCCAAAAGAATCTGATTCTTCGGATGAAGATTCAGTTCGGGCTCATCTACAAACAAGAGGTTGAATTGTCCTGCTGAATAGCGCAAATAAAACACCAGCGGTGCTAGTGTTTTGATTGCTGACGAAGACTCATTGAAGCCGAGCTCGGTATCTTCTGAAACATGGTATGAAATCTCGCCTTCATCCGAAACAGTTAGATTGCCATGCAAAATCATCCGTTCTATCTCAGCAGCAAAAGCACCATCGTCAAAGGTAATTCTATTTTTACTCGTCAAATCGGCTGCATCTGCCAATCCATCTGCAATAGGTCTTGGATATCGAACATTAAGCCGCTCTTCAGGATTTCTAAGTCTTCCCACTGACAATTCCTTGCTGAAAGTATAGATGCCGCTACGTTCAGCAGTAAACATTTTGGCAAGAATTATACCATCAAAATACAAAGCTGTTATCAAGAAAGATTGCATAACCTGCAGTTCACTTCCACCCACCCCTCGCAATTCAATATGATAATTCAAAGAATTTGTTTTTTTTACAACCTCATCGGACCATAATGACACAGTCCTTTTCAACAATTCCTCTCTCCATTCTTCTTTTGTAGTGACAATTTCACATTTGAACGAATCTTTCTGGATATTCAAATTCATATACGATAGAATATCATTCTGTCGATTCTTAAGAAATGTATCTAATGAATCATATAATTCATCAGCATTCAATTCCCCCTCAATATTATTTTCAAATCTTTGTAATACATGCAACCCTAGTGAATCAATATATACAGAAATCATGGAAATCAAGGTGTAAAGATAAGTCGCCGCATAAGTCTTCCCCGTTCCATTGTCGCCAGCAAAAAGGATAAATGGTTTCGACATATCGATTACCATCGAATCAATAGGGCCGAGATTTGAGATTTTCAATTTCATGATTATTCTAATTATAGCATATTAATTTGCAAAAATAATAAATTTTTCAAATACCAGTTTCACATTACTCTCACCTTTCCCGTCACCACTTCATTGATGATGATCTGCTTCCGCTCCTGAAGAAGGGAGATTTGATTTTTACAAGAACCTATGGCATCATCAACCTTTTGACATAACAATTCCAAATTTTCTATAATTCTTTCATAATCTTCTATTAAAGGAAATAGGATACGGAAATTCTTGATTCCTTTTGATGAAATATTTGGCTGTGCCGATCCTAATGCCGATAAGTATATATACTCTTTAAAACAAGAAGTATTAAGCCAATAGTATACCCATTTCTGGAAATCACTACGAATTATGCCAACACGTTGATTAACATATGCCCCACCTATATTATCAAATCCCACTTTACCCGTAGTAGCACCACTCATTGCAATAAGTAAATCACCTGCTTTAGTTAAATATGAGCATAATGATTGGTTTTGGCGAACAAAAGCTATTCCTTCATAATCGATAGTGCCATCTGCAATGTTGCTAATACGTATTACCCTCACATCGCCCTCATCCTTAAAATCATTACTATCAAAGGCATATCCATTTACAAATGATATTATCGCTTTTAATGGAATAATATCCCACCCCTCCGGCACCTCCCCGATCCATTCCACGCCGCTGTCCTTCATGCGGGCATTGGGGTTGAGGCCACGGGTTACGGCGCGGTTGATGATGATTTGCTTGCGCTCGTTCAAGAGGTCGATCATCTTCTGCTGCTGCGCTATGGCGGCGTCAATCTTCGCAGTGACGGTGTCAATATGTTTTACAATGGCATCCTGTTCTTCACGAGATGGAATTGGCAAATATAGTTCCTTGAAATCATTAAATCTAAAGTCTGTTGATCTTTCTCTGATTCCTTTAGCCAACGATAAGATAAAGCCATTTCTCGCTAAATACCGTAAAAGGTAACAATAATAATACTGATTGACCTCTAATGTTTTAGGTGTGCAGCAAGCATAAACCGGTGTGGCTTTTCCATCCGAGTCAGATATACCTATTGCACCAGCAAATGCATCCATATTATGAATAACCAAATCACCTTTCCGGACACCTTGGTATCCTATTTCTTTGAGTGAATTTGTAAAACCTTCGGTTCTTCTATTTTTACGAAGTGTCACTTGACCATCTCTAAAACAGGTTACTATTTCATCATCTGGTCGTACTGGTCTGTTTTCTTCCTTGAATAGATATTTTGCTTTTCTCGTTTTCCAATGTTTTGGCAAGTCAGGGAGAAAATAGATGCCGCTGGGTTTGTATGAATCGTATCGTTGCATAAGACTAAATCATTTGTAAAACTTCCCAATGTCCACCTTTTGCTCCCCCTACACGCCGTATGATGCCGTCCGCCTGAAGTAGGCGTATGTTTTTCTTTACCCCGCTTTCCGAAAGTCCCGTGATGTCTTGCAACCCCCTAATGGTAACAGACGGATTCTGCCGCATGACTGCAACAATTTTCTGGTTACTTTTCTGGTTACTTTTCTGGTTGCTTTCCATCATTTCATCCAACGCTTCCTTCAGACAACCCAGCATGAAAACGATGAACGGTGTACTTGATGCCTCATGGTCGCTTTTCATAATGGCGGCATAATATTCCTGTTGGTGTTCCTTGACAATGGTTTCCACCGGTATCCATGCGAAGAAGGGTTTCCATTGCATCAGAAGCAAGGTTTGCCACATTCGCCCCAAGCGTCCATTGCCGTCGGCAAATGGATGGATAAACTCAAATTCATAATGGAACACGCACGAACTGATGAGCGGGTGAGTTTTAGTGGTTTTCACCCAATCAAGCAATTCGCCAATAAGCAGTGGTACTCGTTGGGCAGGTGGTGCCATGTGGATGCACACCTCGCCGTTAAACACGCCAACGCCCCCTGAACGAAAGCGTCCACATTCACGAACAAGGTCAGTCATCATCAGTTTATGGGCCTTCAGCATATCTTTCTCCTTATACGGATTCAGTTCCAACATCAATTCGTAGGCACCAATAGCGTTTTTCACCTCCTGTATCTCGTTGGGTGCGCCAAGTACACGCTTGCCTTCCACGATGGCGGTCACTTGATCCACCGATAACGAATTGTTCTCGATAGCCAGCGACGACTGGATGGTCTTAATACGGTTTTCCCTACGTAACTGTGGTGTGGGCAGTTGCTCGGCTGAGGCAGTAAGATGCCCCACTTTTTCGGCAATCTCTGCAACAAGTGTCGTGATTTCGTCAGTTATCGTAAACGGCGGGACGTATGTAGGTTCTGTGTTTTTGGCCATATTACATCAGATTAAACAGTGACTGTATAAACCCTTGACTTTGGCGGTCGAGTTCGAGGATGTCGCGCTCGTTCTCTTCCAAGGTGCGCAACGGAACGGGCTTGTAGAAATACTTGTTGAACGAGATTTCGCAGCCTATCTTGGTCGGTGGAAGGTTGATCCAAGCGTCGGCCACGTAGGGACGCACCTCGCGCTGGAAGTATTCGTAGATGTCTTCCTTCACGGGAATCTTCTCCGTGTCGCGCAGGTCGCTGTCGCTTTCATATTCAACATATTGGCACACATAACTTCCCTTCTCGCCAGGATAATAGCCGTAGTCCGACAGGCGCTTTTCGTCCACACCAAAAGTGGCCAGCAGTTTCTCCACCTCCTTGCTGCCAACCTTGTGTTGCTTCTTGACGACGGGAGCGGCTTCGGGGTCGGTCACCGACATGGCACGGGCTATGGCATTCAATTTGTTGCCTTTCACGTCCATCTTCAACGCCTTGGCCGCAGCCTCAATCTTGGCGACAAACAGATTGAAGTCCATGAAGACTTCCGTGCCGACGGTATGCATGAGTTGTTTGGCGGCCTCCATCAACTCGCGGCGGCTCTGCCATTCCTTGACGCTGATGAGTTTCGCCAGCTTCTTGTCGGTCAGCTTTATCTCGTTGTCGTTCAAATACTCCTTGATGTCAGGGATTTCAGCGTCCAAGCCTTCAAACACACGCTCTCCATAGGTCTGGTACAGCCATTTTGAGAGTTCGAGTTCGCCATTGTCATAAAGCATCTCATCAATTTTCAGGGCGTTGAACTGACTCTTCAATCGCAACGGCCGCTCGATGGTGACATTGTAGAAGCGGAAGTCGTCGCCGTCGAAAATCTTGGAGGCTACCTTATCGCCATCGGCTTCCTTTTCCACAAAGTCCATGTAGGTCTTCAGGATGGTCGAACGATGTTCGGGCGTGATGGTGCAGTTGCGCGAGCCTTGGTTTTTTCTCAATTTTTCAAAGGCCTGCGAAGCGTCAATCAGTTGGACCTTGCCTTTGCGGTTTTCGGCTTTTTTGTTGGTGAGCAGCCAAACATAAGTAGTGATGCCTGTGTTGTAGAAGATGTTGTTCGGCAATTGGATGATGGCATCCACCAAGTCATTCTCAATCAGATAGCGACGGATGTTGCTCTCGCCGCTGCCTGCATCGCCCGTAAACAACGACGACCCGTTGTGAATGAAAGCCACGCGGCTGCCTTGGGGCTGGAACTCCAAAGGCTTCATCTTGTCGACTTCTTCGAGCATAAACAGCAGTTGTCCGTCGGAAGTGCGTGGTGTGCTGTCAAGCACCTCTTCTTCGCCGGCGAAATTGGTCAACGGCAGTTCAAAACGGTGGTCGAGCAGCGTCTTCTCGTGGTAAATCTTCTCCTTGTCGGTCTTCCACGACTTGCCGTATGGCGGATTGGTGATCATATAGCCAAACGACTTGTCTGAAAAAGCGTTGTCGGTGATGGTGTTGCCCAAGTGCATCCCACCTGGGTCGACGCCCTTGATAATCAAGTCGGACTTGCAAATGGCATAGGTCTCCGGGTTGATTTCGGTTCCCGACAGTTGGATGGCCGCGCTCCTGACGCCAATATCCATAAGGTATTCGCGGCTTTCCGTCAACATTCCACCAGAGCCACATGCCGGGTCATACAACGAAATAATCTTGGGTAGGTTGTCCTTCACGGGCTCAAAAACGAGATGCGCCAACAGCGAGATGGCATCGCGGGGCGTAAAGTGTTCGCCTGCTTCCTCATTGTTCTCCTCGTTGAAGCGACGCAGCAACTCCTCAAACACAGTGCCCATGCCGATGTTGGTCATGGCGGGCAGCATGATGCCATCGGGGTCTTTCACCTCCTTGTCCGTCAAGTTAATGCGCGGGTCGGTGATTTTCTCAATGATAGACAAGAGTCGGTCGTTGTCGGCCAGTTTGCGTGCCTTGTTGTAATACTCGAAGTTCTTCAGCACATCGCGCACATTCTCGCTGAAGCCGTTGAGGTATTCTATGAAATTATCGTAAAGGATGTCGTTGTTGTCCGAAGCCTGTGATTTCAGTCGGTTCAGCGTCCATTTGCTAGTGTTGAAGAAACTCAAGCCCGTGATGTCTTTCAGCACGCCCTCGTCCAGATTCTCCAGCCCACTTTCCTTGATTTCCTGTTCCACTTCTTCCTTGGTAGGCTCAAGCAAGGCATCCAAACGGCGCAACACCACCATGGGCAAAATCACATCACGGTATTGGCCACGCAAAAACACATCGCGCAGCACATCGTCGGCTATCGACCAAATAAAAGAGACTATTTGATTATGAGAGGTTTCCATAGAGAAAACAATTCAAATATGATTTATTTTACAAAGATACAAATAATTCTGAAATGTGCCGTTAATTGTAGCGGTACAATAATAAAAATCCTCCCCACAAGCCTTTCAACTCATGTGGATACGACAACTGAACAACTGCTAACTGAACAACTGCCAACTGCTAACTAAAACCTAAACTCCCCCATCACCTCAAAACTCCTCCCTGGCATGGCGCGCCAAATGACGTTCTGATAGTCTTTGTCGGTGAGGTTGTTGCAGCGCAACTCGATGCGGAACTTCTTGAGTTGCTTGCCAAGGGCAACATGGTGCAACACATACGAAGGAAGGTCATAGGCAAAGAACTCCTGTTCGTTGTAGGAGGTGCTGCGGCGACCCGTCACTTCAACGGTGTAGCTTAGGTTCCATGTCTTCCACTGGGTGTTGAGAAACACGTTGGCATGGTGGCGCGGAATGTAAATCAGCTGCTTGCCGTTGGTGCCCTGCTGGTAGGCTTTCTCGCTCTCGTCGGTGGTAACGGTGAAGACGTAGTTGCCTGACAAGGTAACCTTCCAGTTTTCTTTAACAAAAGCCGCATCAATATGGTTCTCTATACCGCGCGCATAAACCTTGGAAACGTTTTCAGGCACCCAAAAACGATATGAGGTCGGCATCCATTGAATCCAATTCTTCACGTTGGAGAAATAGCCACCCGTACGCAGGTCGAACTTGAAAGGCCCTTTCTGCAAGCCATATTTCACGGCCAAGTCGACGGTACGGCCGTTCTCTGGCAAGAGGTCGGGATTGCCGCCGGGATACCAATAGAGGTCATTCAACGAAGGATTGCGATAGTTATGGCTGTAGCCCAAGGTGAAGCTCATGGCCTTGTAGAAAGGCAACTGGTAGGAGAAAGTGGCCGTTGGAAACAGGCCCATGGCCTTGCCATCGGTCCAGTCGTAGCGCGCCGTGAGATTGAGTTGGGCGCAATCGAAAGGCTCGCCGTTGACTGCTGCGTAGGCTGACACCAGGTTGCGACGCTTCAACCCCTCATAGTTGTTGCTCCTCACCTGCTCATTGTCCCATTGCAGCTTCGCCTTCAAGGTCCAGCTCTTGTAGAGATGCTGTTCCAAGTTGGCTATCTGGTGCAGGATCAAGGCGTGGTTCTCAGAGTTGATAAAGGTGACCGAATCATTGGTGACAGGATTGCGGGTCAAGAGGAAATAGCGCTGGTTTTCCACGAAGGCCGCCGATTTCAGCTGCAGGCTGCCCGTCTCCCAAAAGGTCTTGAACGAGACGAAGTTGCGCGAGAAGTTGTCCCTCGTCCACTCCTCGGAGTTGACGTTGAACACATTGGGCATGATGGGCGGCAGGTTGCGGTTGTTCCATTGGTTCCACGATGATACGGAGATGACATTCCTGCCCAGCAAAACGCTCATCTCAGGCATCACGCCATAGTCGACAAAATCAGCATTGCGTTGTCGCATCTTCTGATGCGGGATGGTGGCCAAGTTCTCGTATTCGAAGTCGTTGTCCGACGAGTTGCGGTAGGCCTTCACACGAAAGGAAAAGTGCTTGCCGTAGTTGCCTATTGTGATAAAGCTGCCCAAAGTGTTGAAGCTACCGTAGGTCTGCTTCAAATCGAGCAGGAAGCCGTCGCCAAAGTGGTGGGTGTTGTCGATGTTGACTGCCCCGCCAAGACCGCCACTGTTGTTGGAAGTGCCGCTGCCCCAGTTGAGGCTGACGTCGTCTGCCAAAAACACGGGGATGGTGCTGAAATCGACTTGCCCCAGGCTCGGCGCATTGAGCTGAAAGCCGTTCCAAAGCACGAGGGTGTGGCTGGCCGTCGTGCCACGAAACGAAGCCGTGGAAGTGCCTCCAGGACCGTATGTCTTGATGAAAACGGGACTATGCTGGATGAGCAAGTCGGAAAGGTTGGACGTGCTTTTCGACTGCAGCACTAAGGTATCCAACTTCTTTGCCACCAAAGGTCTCAGTGCCTCAATATCGTTCTTCTCCGCCGTTATCTCAACGGATTGCAACAAAATCGTATCTTGGGCATGAAGCCTCAAAGGCATCACGCCAAAACAAAGAAAAAAGAGAATCAAGAAATTACGATTCAACGCTTACTTCTTTCCTTGCTTTTCCTTTTCGAGGATTTTGGTCTTCGGCTTCTCAGAGAAGGTCTTTTCCTTGCCAACAAGCTTACCGTTTTTGTAGGAAGCCTCTTTCTTGAGCGAGCCATCTTCATAGAAAGCCTGCTGCAGCCCATCGAACTGGCCGTCCTTGTATTCGATGGTCATTTTCTTGACGCCGTTTTCATAAAACCAAGTCGTCAAGCCATTGCGGTAACCGTTCTTGTATTCCGACACTTCGAGGTTGCCCCCCTTTTCATAGCAAAGCACCTGCTTGCCATCCATGGCACCATTTCTATAGGTATGCATCTTGGAGAGGCGACCGCCACGGTACCATTCGCTGTACTGTCCATCGAGTTCGTCGTTCTTATACTCGGCCTTTTTCGTGATCGAACCCGTCTTGTCAATCTCGACATAAACCCCATTACGTTTGCCATTCAGATAATACACAATCTTCTTGGGCAGATAAGAATTATTGTTGAAATACTCAATCCAAGCACCTTCTTTCTTCCCATTCACAACGGTACCTTCGATGATGCCATCCGATGTGGTGGTCGAGAATTTACCGTTTTGGGCTTTCGAAACGTCTACACTTTCGATGGTTTGGGCAAACATAGGCATGGCAAAAAATGCCATCATAATAACAATCAAGGTTTTACGCATTGTCTTATTCTTTTAATGGTTGGACAAAATTATAAAATTCACGGCAAATGGATGCATTTTTCGTGCAAATTCTTTCAAATTCGTTTTTTTTTCGCATTTTTGTAGGAGTTAATTGCTTCTGGCCTCTGGCTTTTGGCCTCTGGCTGTACTGCCAAATAAGCCAATAGCCAGCAGCCAGTAGCCAAAGTAATTACCATGAAAAAAATCGAAGTCAAAAACTTTAAGCTCTACACCACTGCGGTTATCAGCATCGAGTGGAAGCAAGAACTCCTCAATGTCAACCTCGACCTCGCCATGATGCTTAAGATGATGCGCATGGAAGGTCTCACCGAAGCCGACATCGAACGTTACAGCAAAAACGGCCAACCCATCCCATACAAGAAGGTGACGCTCATCCTCTTCCAGGACGATGACAAACCCGGACAATACTATACTGATGAGTCATTCTGCGAGGATGACGACCCGACGGTGTTTTACGTTGAAATCAAAGAGTAATGCTGAATTAGGAATGTGGAATGCTGAATGGAGGTGAAGTTCATGTGGCTTTGCCCCATTCAGCATTCCACATTCCTAATTCAGCATTCAATGTAAGCTCTTAATATATTCATCAATCGCCTTGGCGGCCTTCTTGCCGGCACCCATGGCGAGGATGACCGTTGCGGCACCACTCACTGCATCGCCACCAGCGAAAATGCCAGGACGTGAGGTAGTACCCACCTCATCGGCCACGATACAACCCTTCTTATTAAGGTCAAGGTTGCGGGTCGTGCTGCCAATCAGCGGGTTCGGCGAAGTACCGAGAGCCATGATGATCATGTCGACATCGAGGACAAACTCCGAATCCTTGATCGGAACGGGGCTCCTACGGCCAGAGGCATCAGGCTCACCCAGTTCGCATTTCACGCACTTGAAGCCTTTCACCCAGCCGTTTTCGTCACCCAGCACCTCGACAGGAGCCGTCAGCAGGTCGAAGATGACACCTTCTTCCTTGGCATGGTGCACCTCCTCCACTCTTGCAGGCAACTCGGCCTCGGAACGGCGGTAGACGATATGCACCTCGGCACCGAGACGCAAGGCGGTACGCGCAGCATCCATGGCCACATTACCGCCTCCGACAACAGCGACTTTCTTACCGACATAGTTCGGGGTCTGATAGCCTTCCTTATAAGCGAAAAGCAGGTTGTTACGGGTCAGGAACTCGTTAGCTGAGACCACACCGCAGAGGTTCTCACCAGGCACGTTCATCATCATTGGGAAGCCAGCGCCCGAGCCGACAAACACAGCCTCAAAGCCTTCGCGTTTCATCAACTCGTCGATAGTGATGGTGCGACCGACGACCACGTCCTTCTCGAACTTGGCGCCCAACTTGCGCACACTCTCCACCTCTTTCTTCACTACAGTGTCCTTCGGCAGACGGAACGACGGGATACCATACATCAACACGCCGCCCAACTCATGCAAAGCCTCGAAGATGGTGACATCGTAGCCCATTGACAACAAGTCTTTGGCGCAGGTAAGGCCTGAAGGACCACTGCCGATGATGGCCACCTTATGGCCATTCGGGATGCTTTGGCTGCTGAAATGCAGGTCATGCTCGATGGCATAGTCGCCAACGAAACGCTCCAGCTTGCCGATGGCGATAGGCTCGAACTTCTTGCCCATCACACAAGCACCTTCACATTGGGTCTCCTGCGGGCACACACGACCACAGACGGCAGGCAATGCAGAATCGCAGCTGATGACACCAGCAGCTCCCTCAAAGTCGCCTTGTGCCACACGAGCGATGAAATCAGGAATGTCGACATTGACAGGACAATGCTCCACGCATTGCGGGTTCTTGCAGTGCAGGCAACGCTGTGCCTCCATGATGGCCATATCGGCCGAATAGCCGAGGCAAACCTCATCGAAGTTGTGGGCACGAATCTCAGGCTTCTGTTCCGGAACTGGAACACGTTTCTTCTTGTCGAATGTCTCTTCACTGATGCCGCCGATATGGCACTCGTGACCTTCGGCCTTCTCCTCTGATTCAAGTTGCTTGCGCGTCACCACATTATTATACATGGCCTGACGTTTCATGGCCTCGTCGAAGTCGACGTCCTTACCTAAGAACTCGGGGCCATCGATGCAGGTGAACTTGGTCTTTCCACCAATGCTCACACGGCAGGCTCCACACATGCCCGTGCCGTCGACCATAATTGAGTTGAGCGACACCGTGCAGCGGATACCCAGTTCCTCGCAGGTCTTGGTGGCAAACTTCATCATGATCATGGGGCCAATAGCCACGGCTTCGTCATACTGCTTGCCGCTGGCCACCAACTGGCGCAAAACGTCGGTCACCAAGCCCTTACGGCCCGTGGAGCCGTCATCGGAAGTGACATACAAGTTACTGACCTCAGCCAGTTCCTTCTCGAAGATCAGCAAGTCCTTGGTACGGGCGCCGATGATACAGTCGGCCGTGGCACCATGGTCATTCAACCACTTCACCTGCGGATAGATCGGGGCGATGCCTACGCCGCCGCCGATGAAGACGAACGAGCGCTTGCGCAACTCCTCGGCGGTCATCGTGGCAAATTCAGAAGGCTTGCCCAAAGGACCGACGATGTCGGCAAAGCGGTCGCCTTCCTTGTATTCAGCCATCTTCTTAGTCGATTCACCGATGGCCTTGAAGACGATGGTCACCGTTCCTCTGACACGATGGTAGTCGCTGATGGTCAAAGGAATACGCTCAGAGTTCTCCTCCATTTTGATGATGAGAAACTGACCCGGCAGGGCCGAATGGGCGATACGCGGCGCATAGACATCCATAAGGTAGGTCTCAGCCGCGAAGGTTTCTTTGTGTAAAATCTCAAACATAATATATGGAATAAGAGTTAGTTTTTATTCAGATTATCTTGCAAAGATAGTGATTTTCATTAAAGAAAGAAAAAAAGCAAGTTTTTTTGCCTTACCCTTCCTTCGCCTCGATGATATCCTGTGGTTTCAAACCCATGGCCATAAGGACTGTCTTTAGCTGGGCTGGACTGCTGAACATCATTACGTTGAAGTTTTCGTCCTCCATGGCGACAAAGATGTTGTCGACCACCTTACCGGGATAGTAACACATGCCCACCGGATTATCAGCAAAGGTGTTGACCATCACAATCTGCTTACGCAATGCCGTATTTTCGGTCCACATGGTAAGCCTTCCAGGAAGTCCCAGTCTCTGTCCCACTTCATAAAGCTTTTGGACTCGCGCCGGGTCGTAGATATCTTCCTCAAACAAGGTGTAGAAGTTCTTGCCGCAAGGCATGATGTATGCCTTACAATCAGATTCGACCCTTGCGATGAACCCATCATTAACCAGCATACTGCGTGTCGGCTGAATGGGCTTCCTCTCCCTGACAAGGACATTCATCTCCTGAACATCGGGATTCACCAAATCGGCACCCAAAGCGCTAATCAAGGCCAATGCCTCTTCGGTGCCATAGAATGGCATGGGATCGTAAAGGTTGTCAGCCAACGAGAAGACGATGTCGCCTGCAATGACGCCAGAATAGAATTTTGCTGCAACTGCGTTGATAGGCAATCCTTTTCGTGGTGCCTCAAGGTCAGTCCATGCCGTAAGGCGATCGGTCAAGCCTATCCTCTTCCCTATCTCATCCAGGCCATTCACTCGAATAGGCGCAAGACGTTTAGCGCCAATGAGGGCAGGTACACCATTCCACTCGCCCTTCTCAACATGGCAGAGCAAGGCCTTGCCTTCCGCGTTGACAACGACCAGCGTTGATATGGCGGAGTTGTCGTCCTCTTGTTGAGTCATGGGGATATAAATTTTCTCGATTTCGTCAGCACAGTCCTGCAACTTGCCTGCCCGATAGGCTTCCATCACCTTGTCCAAAAGACTCAAATTGCCTCGACGCAAGCCATTCAGTCGGCAAGTGGCGGCAAAGTCCTCGGGCAGCCCTTGGGGACAGAATCCTTCGTCTATCATCTGGGCGAGACCGCCATACGCATAGCCATCTTCCAGATCTATGCCCTTGCAAAACCATTGCCAAGCCGCGTTGTTGTCCTCGGCAAAGCCATATTTGCCATAGTAGTTGCAATAACCCAAATAGAAAGCCGCCCTGCCTTGACCCAAATCCACGGCAGTCTCAAGGTCTTCCTTAATCTTCTCAGTAAGGACCTGTTGTTGGGTTGCGTCTTTCTTGTCATAGAAATGAATGCCTTCCAAAGCTCGGTACAAGAAACAGTTGGGGTCTTTCCCGTCGCATCCGAAGTCAAGGAAGAAGTTGAACGTCTCCCTGTTGAACTCGGCGTTGGGACCACTAAGCTTGTTCACAAACCTCGAAGCAGAAGCCTCAAAATAGCCCAAATCGATAGCTTTCTCGTAGCATTCGTCCGCCTTTGACTCGTTGCCCATTACCTTATAGGCATCGCCCATCACGGCATAGAAATAAGGATAGGTCTTTTCGTTTATCTCGCTGGTGTAGATCTTGTTTAGGATGGTGTCGATGGCTTTCTTTGGATTGGCCTTCATGCCATGCAAGCCGTAGACCATATCCAGCAATTGCTTTCTGATAGCCATGCCGCTACCTCCTTCCAAAGCGCTGCCCATCAGGCTGTCGTAGTTCTCCTTGTTGACGGGACCATAATAGCCTTGTTCTACCATGGTAGCCAGAGCCCAACAGGCATCGGCTATGCCATCGTCGGCAGCGGCTTTCAGAAGCTCTCCGGCATCGCCTATGGTGCTTCCCTCTGGCCTCACTACTTGGTAATAACGGCCCAACACATATTTGGCCAAAGGATAGCCTTTTTCCGCCGTCATCTTTATCAAATCAATCTGTTCCTCGGTCAGCCTGAACAAACGCGTGTCGATGCCAGGGATGACCAAAAAGATGTTTCTGGCAACTTCGTTACGCAGTGCAGAAACATAGATGGTATCAAAAGCTTCCTCGATGTTTTTTGACTCTAGGTCGTACCACACCGAATCAATATTATTTTCATCGTCAACTCCTTCAAACAATTCATCCTCTTCTTCCTCTTCCTCCTGCTCTTCTTCCTCTGCTTCGCCACCACCGCCATATTCCTCTTGAATCTGTTTAATCAAGTAATTGACGGCCTGCTCACCATCGAAGCCATATAGCTCGGCAGCATTGGTAATATATTGGCGTTCGTTCTCGTCAATTTCGCCATCGATCATCATCAACAAGGTCATGTTCTTCAGGAAAGCAATCCTATCCTCTTCTGCCTCGGGCATCGATACCTTGAGGATGTCTTCGTCGGTTTCCTGCCATGTGGCCAGACAATGGTTGAACTCCTCATTCGTCAAGCCGAGGTTGTCGGAGATATTACAGATAAGGTTTTTTTCCTCTTCGGTGATGCTACCGTCGGCGTAGGCAATCGTCAACAGATTGATGATATGCCCCATAATCGTGTTTTTCGTCATGGTGCTGTTTTTTGATTATGAGGGCAAAATTAAGAAACTATATTGAGTTTCCCAAACAAAAACAAAAAAAGCCCCGAAAAACTCCGGGGCTCCTTTGTTATTAAAAGTCGGGACGAAATTACTCGCCCATCAGTTCCTTTACTTCTTCCATCATGTTCAGCTTCACATAGATGGACTTCAATACGTTCTTCACGTCATCTGAAGGTTGGGCTTCGTAAGCCTTCTTCAGATAAGGCAATCCCGTGCGCAGCATTTCATTGGCTTGTTCAATCAATCCGTTGTATTGATCCTGTTCCTTCTTTGAGAAGCCAGTGATTTCGTTGGCTTGCTCAATGTACTTGTTGGCCATACCTGTGTAAAGCACACCGATGTTATAAGTGGCATCGTAGTAATCCGGATTGACTTTGAGTGCATCCTCATAGAATTGGCGGGCCTTTTCAACGTCATAGAGGTCTTTGTTGTTTTCGTCGCCATAGATGGTTCCCAAGGCAAAGAGCAACTGGGCATTGTTGGGGTCAAGCTCACGAAGCTTATTGAGGTCGGAGACGGCTTCAGCAGCCTTGCCTTCCTTCATGTAAGCATTGACTTTCTCGACGATAAGGCTGGCGTCGCTGGGGTCTTTCTCAAGGCCAGCATTGATCATAGCCATGGCCTGTTCGGCATTGCCCAAACCGTTGTAGCAGGCCGCAAGATGTTTGTAGATGTCAACACCGTCGGCACCATTGTTCTTCACCTCGTTGAAATAGGTCAGGGCAGTGTTGTAATCCTGAGCTCTTAAAGCCGAAGTGGCGGCAAGGTTCAGCATCTCGTTGGCATCCTGACTACCCATCGACTTGGCAATGTCGTATGCCTTCTTGAACAAAGGAGCAGCTTCGACAAACTTACCCGTGTTATAGTCGTCGGCGGCTTTCGTATAGTAATTGTTCATAACCGACATCACGCGAGAATAGATCTCCTGTTTGTTGTCGTCAAGGAAGTCCTTGTTTTCCATGCACTTCATCAACGACTCGTAAACCACTTCCAAAGCGTTGGGAGCTTGGGCAATCAGAGCCTCGTCACCCGATTGGATAATGTTCTGGTAGATGGCGGCACGATACAGCCAAGCCTGAGCTTGGTCGTTGGGCTTCATGCCAAGGAACTGTTCGTGGTTGATACACTTGTCGATGGCTTTCATAGCCTTTTCGTATTGGCCATTCTTGTTGTACATGAAAGCATCGGTTCTGTCTTTCTTTTGGGCCATCATCACATTGGCAGTGAGGGCGATGACCAGCAAAATCATTACTTTTTTCATTTTTCCAATTATTTAAAGTTTGACAATTTCGTTATGGTTATTCTTTTCTATAGCAATTATTGTTCCAAAGTGGTTTCACCTTCTGGAGTCGGCGTTTGACTACGTCGAATCTCGATTTCGACAGGCTCAACGACCTCGGTTCCATCAGGGGTCGGTCCTTCGACGGACTCAGAAGCTTCGGTTTCTTCTTCGTCCTCATGTTCGGTCTTCGTGACAGCAGCAATCTCATCGGTGCCGCGCAGGTCAATGAGCTTCACGCCCTGTGTGGCACGACCCATCACACGCAACTTGCTAACCGCCATACGAATCACGATGCCCGACTTGTTGATGATCATCAGGTCTTCGTCGTCGGTCACGGCCTTGATGGCGATGAGGTCGCCAGTCTTGTCGGTGATGTTCAAGGTCTTAACGCCCTTGGCGCCACGGTTGGTGATGCGGTAGTCCTCGATGTCGGAACGCTTGCCAAAGCCCTTTTCTGAGACCACCAAAACGGTCTGTTGCGGGTCGTTGATGCACACCATGCCGATGACTTCGTCGTCGGGCGAACCCAAGGTGATGGCCTTCACGCCCGTAGCGGTACGACCCATCGGGCGGACGGTCTGCTCATTGAAGCGCACGGCCTTACCCGAACGGACGGCCATCAGCACCTCGTCGTTGCCGCTAGTGAGGCAAGCCTCAAGCAGCTGGTCGTCCTCGCGGATGTTGACTGCGATAATACCGTTTTGACGAATGTTCTTATAGGCAGCCAAATTGGTCTTTTTGATGATACCCTTCTTGGTGCAAAGGATGATGTAGTTGTTTTCAAGGTAATCCTCATCGCTCATACTCTTCACGTTGAGGTAGGCCATCACCTTGTTATCCTTGTCGAGCGGCAACAGGTTCTGGATGGCGCGTCCCTTGCTGTTCTTGCCTTCTTCGGGAATCTCAAAGGCACGCAGCTTGTAGCACTTGCCCTGCTCAGTGAAGAAGAGCAAGTGGTTGTGGTTGGTGGCCGTGAAGATATGTTCGATGAAGTCGGTGTCGCGGGTGGCAGAGCCTTTTGAGCCCTTGCCGCCACGACTCTGCACGCGGTATTCGGTCAGCGGGGTGCGCTTGATGTAACCAAGGTGCGAGATGGTGATAACCACGGCATCGTCGGCGATGATGTCTTCCATACGGAACTCACCGGCGGCAGGCACGATTTGGGTACGGCGTGCGTCGCCATATTTTTCTTTTATGACCAACAATTCATCCTTGATAATCTGGAACTGCAATTCCTCATTTTGTAGAATTTCGTGGAAATGCTTGATGCGTTCGTGGATTTCGTCCAACTCGTCCAAAATCTTCTTGATTTCGAGACCAGCCAATTGACCGAGGCGGTAGGCCACGATGGCGCTTGCTTGCGGGTCATCGAAGCCGAACTTGTCCATGATGGCTTGCTTGGCTTCAGGTGTGCCACCTTTACAAGCACGGATGGTGGCGATGATCTCGTCGACGATGTCGATGGCACGGGCAAGACCCTCCAAAATATGGGCGCGGTCTTCAGCCTTCTTCAGCTCGAAGCGCGTACGGCGCAAGATGATCTCATGACGGTGGGCTACGAAATGCTCAATCAACTGCTTGAGGTTCAAGGTATAGGGACGGCCATTGACCAAAGCCACGTTGTTCACATTGAAAGAGCTTTGTAGCGGGGTCATCATATAGAGCTTGTTCAGCACCACATCAGGGTTGGCATCGCGCTTCAGCTCGTACACCACACGGATACCTTTTCTGTCTGACTCATCGCGGATGTCGGCCAAGCCTTCCAGCTTCTTCTCGTTGACGAGGTCGGCTGTTTTCTTGATCATTTCGGCCTTGTTGACCTGATAAGGAATCGAGGTGGCGATGATGCGTTCATGGCCGTTGTGTTCCTCGAAGTGGGTCTCGCCACGGAGGACGATGCGTCCCCTACCCGTCTCAAACGCTTCGCGAACGCCTTCATAGCCGTAGATGACGCCAGCCGTCGGAAAGTCAGGAGCCTTGATGTATTGCATCAACTCCTGTGTGGTGATTTCGCGGTTATCGATATAGGCAATGATGCCGTCGACGCATTCGCTGAGATTATGGGGAGCCATGTTGGTAGCCATACCCACGGCGATGCCGTTGGTACCATTCACCAGCAAGGTAGGAATCTGCGTAGGAAGCACAGTAGGCTCCTGCAGCGAGTCGTCGAAGTTATTTTGGAAGTCGACGGTGTCCTTGTCGAGATCGTCGAGCATTTCTTCTGCAATCTTCTGAAGGCGCGCCTCAGTATAACGCATAGCAGCAGGGCTGTCGCCGTCTACCGAGCCGAAGTTACCTTGGCCGTCGACCAAGGGATAACGCAATGACCAGCTTTGGGCCATACGCACCATGGCGTCGTAGACCGATGAATCGCCGTGCGGGTGGTACTTACCGAGCACCTCACCGACGATACGGGCCGACTTCTTGTAGCCACTGCGTGAGGTGACGCCCAGTTCCTTCATGCCGTAAAGCACACGACGGTGCACCGGCTTGAGGCCGTCGCGCACGTCGGGCAAGGCACGCGAGATGATGACGGACATCGAATAGTCGATGTAAGCCGACTTCATCTGGTTCTCAAGGTTGACTTTGATAATTTTTTCTCCTGAGAGTTCTTCAGGCATTTCTTCCTGATTTTCAGGATTGTTGATATTGTTTTCGTCCATTTTCTGGTTCTATTTTTCGCTTTTACAAATAAGGGTGCAAAGATACAAAATAATCCGATAGGTTTTGCAAAAAAGGTGGATTTTGTTCAATTTTAAAGAATCTGATTTTGGCACTGGCGCGGCGCGGTTTTTGTTTGTACCTTTGCACTCGAAATGAATCAGACAGAAGAAAAGTAGGGTATTTTATTAAAGTATTGATAACAAACGAATTAGAATAATATGGATGCAAAATTCTCTCCCCGCGTTCGTGCCATTTTGTCACTTAGCCATCAAGAGGCACAACGTCTAGGGAACGCATACGTCGGGTTGGAGCACCTATTTTTAGGCATGTTGAAGGAAGGTGGCAGCAGCGCCATCCGCATTTTGGAAAACCTCAACCTGAACATCGAAGTGTTTTCAAAGAAACTGGAAGCCTCGGTGCGCACTGCCAACAGCAACTCCAGCCAAGTGCTGGCATTGCCTCTGACCAAGCAGGCTGAGCGCGTACTGAAGTTCACTTATATCATCGCCAAGGAGTTCCATTCGGATATCGTCCGCTCCGAGCACCTCATGCTGGCCATCCTGCACGAGAAGAACAACATCATCTCGCAAAACCTCGAGTTTGAAGGCATCAACTACGATAACTTCAAGCAGGAACTGCTGCGCTTCACGGCCGAAAACAGCGACCCGCAAGAATCGGCGTCCGAAGAGCAACAAGGCTACTCTTCCAACATTTTTGAGGAGGAAGACGAAGAAGAAGACGACCTGATGAACGAGATCCGGCCACAACAAGAGAAGCCCAAGAAGACTCCTGCCGCCAAGAGCAAGACGCCGGTGCTCGACAACTTCGGTCGCGACCTCACCAAAGCCGCCGAGGAAAACCGCCTCGACCCCATCGTAGGCCGTGAGCGCGAGCTGGAACGCATCGCCCAGATCCTCAGCCGCCGCAAGAAAAACAACCCCATCCTGATTGGTGAACCTGGCGTGGGCAAGTCAGCCATCGCCGAGGGTTTGGCCATCCGCATCGTTCAGCATCGCGTGCCACGCACCTTATTTAATAAACGCGTCGTCATGCTCGACATCGGCTCCATCGTGGCCGGCACCAAATACCGCGGCCAGTTCGAGGAACGCATCAAGGCCATCCTCAACGAGTTGGAGAACAATAGAGACATCATCCTCTTTGTTGATGAGATCCACACATTAGTTGGTGCAGGCAACGCCAATGGCTCCTTGGATGCTAGCAACATGTTCAAGCCCGCCTTGGCGCGCGGTGAGTTGCAGTGCATCGGCTCCACCACGCTTGATGAATATCGCCAGTACATCGAGAAAGACGGAGCCTTGGAGCGTCGCTTCCAGAAGATCCTCGTCGAGCCCACCACGCCCGCCGAGACCATCGAGATCCTAAACAACATCAAATCGAGATACGAAGACCATCACCTGGTCACCTACACGCCCGAGGCCATCGAAGCCTGCGTGAAACTCACAGACCGTTACCTCAGCGACCGTCACCTGCCCGACAAGGCCATCGATGCCTTGGATGAAGCTGGTGCTCGCGTCCACATCAAGAACATCGACGTGCCAAGCGAAATCACGGAGTTGGAGCAACGCCTCGATGCCGTACGCAAAGACAAGAAAGCCGCCATCGCCGAACAGAAGTTCGAAGAGGCGGGCATGTACCGCAACGAGGAAGTGAAGCTTATGGCACAGCTCGAAGACGCCAAGAAGGCTTGGGAGGACAACGCCGTGGCGCATCGCCAGCCTGTGACCGAGCAAAACGTTGCCGAGGTCGTCGCCATGATGACCGGCGTGCCTGTGCAGCGCATCGCCAAGAACGAAGGCGACCGCCTGATGCACATGGAGACCGAGTTGGCAGGCACCGTCATCGGCCAAGACGAGGCCCTCAAGAAGGTGACCCGTGCCATCCGCCGCAACCGCGCCGGACTGAAAGACCCGAACAAGCCCATCGGCTCGTTCATCTTCCTCGGCCCCACGGGTGTCGGTAAGACCTACCTCGCCAAGGTGCTGGCGAAGTTCCTCTTCGACAGCGAAGACGCCCTCATCCGCATCGACATGAGCGAATATATGGAGAAGTTTGCCGTGTCGCGCCTCGTGGGAGCGCCTCCTGGATATGTGGGTTATGAAGAAGGCGGTCAGCTCACCGAAAAGGTGCGCCGCAAGCCCTACTCCATCGTCTTGCTTGACGAAATCGAGAAGGCCCACCCCGATGTGTTCAACCTGTTGCTCCAAGTCCTCGACGACGGTCAACTGACCGACAGCCTCGGTCGCAAGGTCGATTTCAAGAACACCATCATCATCATGACCTCTAACATCGGCTCTCGCCAACTGAAGGACTTCGGACAGGGTGTCGGTTTCGGCACGCAGGCCAAGCTCAACAGCAAGAACGAGTACTCGCAGAGCGTCATCGACAATGCCTTGAAGCGCACCTTCGCGCCTGAGTTCCTCAACCGCGTCGACGACGTGGTGATGTTCAACGCCTTAGACAAGAACGACATCCAGAAGATTATCGGCATTGAGATTCGTCAGGTGGTGAAACGTGTCGAAGAGATGGGCTACAAGATTGAGATCACAGAGAAAGCCATGGACTTCCTCGCCGAGAAGGGTTGGGACGAACAGTATGGCGCCCGTCCGCTGAAGCGTGCCGTCCAAAAGTATGTGGAAGACGTGCTGGCCGAGTCCATCATCTCGTCCAACCTCCACATCGGCGACACCATCAGCATCGACCTCGATGAAAAGGGCGAAGAGACCATCGTCAACATCATCCCGAATGAGAAGAAAGTCCTTGAAGAAGCGCACGTCTGATGAACTACGACTTCAAGAAACATATTAGCAGCAAGATCTTTAAGGTGATTGCCTACGCTAGTGCGGAGTTGGGCTACAAGACTTACGTCATTGGCGGTTATGTGCGCGACATCCTGTTGCGCCGTCCGTCAAACGACATCGACGTAGTCACCGTGGGCAGCGGTATCACGCTTGCCAAGAAGGTTGCTTCCATCCTACCCGGTCACAAAGAAGCCAAATACTACGGGGCCTTCGGCACGGCCATGATCCGCTTCGACGGCATGGAAGTGGAATTTGTGGGCGCAAGGAAAGAGTCGTATGACCGCAACAGCCGCAAACCCGTGGTGGAAAACGGCACGCTGGAAGACGACATCAGCCGCCGCGACTTCACCATCAACGCCATGGCACTCAGCCTCAACCCCGAGGACTTCGGCACCCTCATCGACCGCTACAATGGCATGGGCGACATGGAGGAACTGATGCTCCGTACACCATTGGACCCAGACATTACCTATTCCGACGACCCGCTTCGCATGATGCGTGCCGTACGTTTTGCATCGCAACTCAAGTTCTATATTGAACCCGAGTCGTTCGAGGCCATTAAACGCAACGCCCATCGCATCAAGATCGTCTCGATGGAGCGCGTCACAGAAGAACTGAACAAGATCATCCTCTCGCCTAAACCATCCATTGGCTTCAAACTATTGGATGAAAGCGGGTTGCTGAAGCTGATCTTCCCGCAATTGTCGCAGCTGAAAGGTGTGGAAATCGTGCAAGGCCGAGGACACAAGGACAACTTCCTACATACCTTACAAGTGCTTGACCAGGTGGCCGAGAAGAGCGACGACCTATGGCTACGTTGGGCCGCCTTGCTACACGACATCGCTAAGCCCCAGACCAAGCGTTGGGAAGACGGTATAGGCTGGACCTTCCACGGCCATGAGTTCAAAGGTTCCAAGATGGTGCCTAAGATTTTCGCTTCCATGAAGCTGCCTTTGAACGAAAAGATGAAATACGTGGAGAAACTTGTGCTGCTCCACCTCCGCCCCATCGTGTTGGCCGAAGATATTGTTACCGACAGTGCTGTAAGAAGGTTGCTATTTGAAGCTGGCGACGACATCGACGACCTCATGCTGCTTTGTCATGCCGACATCACCTCGAAGAACGAAGAGAAGATCAAGAAATACCATCACAACTTCGAGATTGTTCAGGAGAAACTGAAGGAAATCGAGGCCAAGGACCATCTGCGCAACTGGCAACCACCCATCGACGGCATCGCCATCATGGAAACCTTTGGCATCCCCGAGGGTCGAGAAGTCGGTGTCATCAAGAATGCCATTCGCGACGCCATCCTCGATGGCATCATCGGCAATAACTTCAGTGAGGCGTATGCCTTTATGAAGGAAGAAGGCCAGAAACTCGGTCTCAGCGTGGTGAAGGAAATCCAAGAGCCGATTGTGGTGGCGAATAATGGGCCAGTGCCGAATAAAGTATAATATGACATTATACCTTATGCCTAAAACCGCGCCTTTAACCCTCATTGCGGGCTTGACCCGCAATCTCCCGACCTATAGGGATTCGTTTTCATGGTTGGGAGATGGCGGATGTTCCTCCGCCATGAGGGTTAAAAGCGCAATTGTAACCCTTCTCAGCCTAAAGTCTCATGTCCAATAAAAACAAAACCCTCATCGTCATCGCCGGCCCCACCGCCTCAGGCAAGACCGCTTTCGCCATCAAAGTGGCCAAGGCCTTAGGCACCGTCATCCTCTCCGCCGACAGCCGACAGTTCTATAAGGAGATGAGCATCGGCACGGCTGCACCTACTGAGGAAGAGCTGAGCCAAGCCAAGCATTACTTCGTGCATCACATCAGCATCGAGGACAAATACGATGTGGCCGACTACGAGCGCGACGCCATACAACTTTTGGACGAGCTCTTCAAAACCCATGACACTATTGTCATGACCGGCGGCTCTGGTCTCTTCATTGACGCGGTGTGCAACGGCATCGACGCCATGCCTGACGTGGAGCCCGAAATCCGCGAGAAAGTAGAGAAACTATACCATGACGAAGGCTTGCATGGCATGCAAGAGGTCTTGCAGCGCCTCGACCCCGACTATTACGCCATCGTAGACCAACAGAACCCACGCCGCCTACAACGCGCTTTGGAGGTTTGCTACCAAACTGGAAAGCCTTTTTCCTTTTTCCGCAGTGGCAAAGCCGTCAAGCGCGACTTCGAGATAAAGAAATACGCCTTGCTTTGGGACCGTCAGCAACTCATCGAACGCATTGACCGTCGTGTGGACATGATGGTGGAACAAGGGCTACTTGATGAAGCCAAGGCGCTCTATCCCAAGCGGGATTTGAACGCCTTGAACACAGTAGGTTACAAAGAATTATTCGCCTATTTCGATGGCAGTAGCACCTTTAAAGAAGCAGTGGAGCAAATCAAGATCCACACGCGGCAATATGCCAAGAGGCAGATGACGTGGCTAAGGAAAGACAATAGCTATCAGTGGATTACTACTGAAGAGATAGACAAAGTTGTTACACAACAGCCAAATACTCCACCACTACAGGAATCAGATTGGCGCAACGCACTTGGATGAGTTTCTTCAAACGATCAATCAGCATAGGAATGTCTTCCCTATCACGCACAAAGTCGTTTTTCAGCTGGAGAGTCACGTGTTGTGTCGCCAAGCCAACCTTACGTTCAATTGCACTCGTAACGTCTAGTAAGGCATCGCCAAAGCCATTTTGGTTAAAATAACGGAAGCAAAAAGCCTTTATGTCGGCACGGGTCACGATACGGTCATTGGTGCGGGCATAATACTTGGCCAACATATTCTTTTCGTCCTTGTCAATCACCTCATCCTTGCCGCCGAAGGTCTTGAAGAGCAGGCGGGTTTCGTTTTTGCTGAAGGTCTTCGGAGGTACCACCTCACTGAAAACATCAATGTCGTTGGAATAGGCACCATCTGTGAACAAGCCCGATAGCTGTATGTTGGTTGGCACTTCCATCTTACCTTTTTTCAGGATGGCGTAAACGCCCGTTCGTGGCGTGCTGGTTTCGGAAATCACCCCAATAATGTCCTTCATCACGATATCCAAGCGGCGCACCTTGTCGACGCTCTGCATCTTATGGATTTTCTGGAAGGCGTAAAAATCGGATTCATAGCGGGTGGAGAGTTGATTGGCGAGCCGCACCAGTTCGTCCAAGTTGAAACGCTCGCACCCAAATCTGCGTAGGCTGACCTTGTTCCAGTCATCCAAAGTCGAATTGGGATTTTTGACAAGATTCATGAAGAAATCCGGATGGTTGTTCTCAGCAAGCGCAGAGTTGACCATACGCACCGTGCTTTCTTCTTCCTCCTCAAAGTCAGGCTCAATGGCAAGCTTAGCGATAGGTTCATTATTCGACAGTTGGAAATCCTTTTTGATGACATTGAGAGCTGGCAGACAATTGAAAACCAGATTTTCGGCCTCAAAATTGAACGGTTTTGACATCCCGACGAACTCGAACACGAAATTGATCATATCAGAGTCGATGGGACGATGGAAGGTGGGCGAAACCATATAGTAGTTCACATTCAATTCTGCCCATAGGTCGTGCCAACGGGTCTCGTCGCCAAAGAGCAAAGACTTGTTGTAGGCGACATTGGCATCGGCAAACCAAGCAGTCTTCGGGAAACGGTCATATTCCCAAGGCTTGATCAACGGAAGCTTCTCGTTATTCCAATACACATTCACGTCACTGTATTTCAGCCCACTAACCATAAAGCCGAAGTACGACAGATCGGCATTGGTATCACTGACGTCGATATTGACATTCCACTTGTCGCTGGCAATCTTGGTGACGCCGTTGACATTCATTCCGATAATCTTGGTGCGGAACAAAGGATGGAAGGGGAAATACTCCTTGATGCGCAACGATTCCTTCTTGACGAGAAAGGAGGATGTTTCGTCGCAGAAGACCTCGCTCTTGTCTGATTCGCTTTTGCCCGTCTTGATCATCGTGAAGGCAGGGATGGCTTGGGTGAGCTGATAGGGCAAGATGGCATTCTGGAATTCGCCAATCAGGTCTTTCTCTATATTTTGTATATCCGTCTTCAAGCCGTTGGTTTGATAGACAAAGGCAGTCAGCAGGATGCGCAGCAGCGGATCCTTCTCGAAACCGTAGAAAGGTGAGTTGGGGTTGTTGCCATCCCATTTGCCTTCGCGTTTCCACGAATCCAAGACTTTCTGCATCAAATTGTCGACCTGATTCTGAATGTCATAATCTTCTTGTGTCATAGTTCTTCCGTTTTTTTACCAGACTTCAATATTAAACTCATTATAATAAATCGTATTGGCGGCATTGTTGATAACGCCTGTCACGATGACATGGATAATCCTCGCGTTTTTCTGGAAATCCATAGTAACGGCGACCTCTTTCAGTCGCTTCTCATACCGCTCAATACATAGTTTCAGCTCCCTTGCAAAAGTGTCGGCATTCTTGCTGTTGCCGATAAGCTTCTTGGCATACAGAGGATCCTTGATGGAACTCAGCATGGTGTTCTCAGACGCATCTTTCTGTACGGGAGCCCGATCAAGAAAGCGCGCTTCTTCAGAGCTGAAACCCTCATAGCGAAAGTCCTCGAGACAGAAGCCAAATTCCTCATCGGCGATGCTATCGTACTTGTTGGATGATATCAAAAGCTTCAAGAAGGCATCAATGGAAGCCTTCATGTTGCTATCATCTAAGTCAACGATAGGATAGCGTAACTGCAATGGATTTCTAATCAACATAAACGCTCGTTTTGGGGTTAGATAATCGGGCAGAACACATCCTCAACGGGTGGCTCGGGCTCAGGCTCGGATTCCTTCACTTCCACCACGCTAGGCTTCAAGTCGTTCATGGCCGTGGCGACATCGGAGAGGAAGAACTTGAAGGCGTTGAGATAAGGAGCGATGTCCATCAGATTGGGTGACGGTAGGTCGGGACGCTGCTTGTAGACCGAATAGCCCAAAGCACTGGCGATACGTTTGCAAAGCACCACCAATTCGCGCGATGAGTCGTCGACCGGGAATGAAGCCAGTTGCTCAAGCAATAGCATGATCAGCACACGGTCTTCCAACACCATGGCATGCTCATGTTCGATGATTTTCTGGGTCTCCAGCTTCAGCTCGTCCAGCTTCTCAAGCAAGGTCACTGACGACCTGACGGACATGACAGGCAGGATGTATGGATCGAAGACAGACCATACACCGTTGACCTGCATCAGTTTGAGCAGAGGCATCGCATTCCTGATTTCGGACAACGACCTGAATTCGATCTTGATTTCGTTGGAAACATGCGGTATGTCTTCTTTTCGGAATGTCTTGATGCTTTCGCCCAGCTCTACAGTCAGATACAAGACCTGTTCGTCTTTCTGGGGGATGACGAGTTGCATAGGAGTATTGCTCTCCATGACCACCACCTGACCCGAAGGCAACAGGATGTCGCAATTCAGCTGCTTAATCATCAACGTATTGTTGACAATTTCTTGAGCAATCAAAAACTTGGTTCTGGGAATGACTCCAAAATTGGTGGCAGCAATCATCTTGCGGACTAGCAACCTATTCTCCGATATGTTGTTTTCCATGTCGATGAAGGTCTGGGGCGTGATTTCCATGCCTGACTGCCAATCTATTCTGATATCTGTATTCATATTCTTTACTGTAAATCTTTAATATTCTCAAATCTGCGTGTTATAATCAAGCACCAACGGCTTTTCGTTCGAGAGGATGAACGGCTGATGATAGTCCTTCACTTTATAAATGCAATCCATTTCCATGGCGACGAACCAATAGGCGACAAAGTCAAACAAAGGTCTAATCTCTTTCACAAAAGCATAGTATTCCTGACTTGTGAGATCCCATCTGTGAACCACGAAAAGCACTTCGTCCTGATGGTTGACTTGGTAATCCACTTTGCAATCCAACACCTCAGAAAGGATGTGTGCTATCAAGTCGAGGTCAGCCCTGATTTCAGTGACATGGAGCAAGAGCGGCGCAATTTGCTTGACATAGACGTTCTCTTCTGCTTCAATATCGTAGTCGAACAACTGTTTCAGCAGCCATTTGGCCTCGTTGTCGATGAGATTGGCAGCCGTCGCGTGATATTGGCACGAATGGTTAAAGAAGAAGGAATCCAAAGGGAGGAAATAGTCCTTAATGTTCTTCTCTTCTTCATATATCTCATCGATTCGCTGTGCCAGGTCACGACTTTCCCTGAAACGCAAGTCTTCCACATCGAAGAACATCTTTTCAGGCAAAATGTCGTATAGACCATTGCGCGACAGCGTGACCTTATTCGTTTCAGGATGTACCGACCTCAAGTCACCAGAATAGTTGCGCGAGAAGAAGCTCCCATACGCAGCATTCCAAGACTTGACATTAGGAAAATAGACCGAAAGCAACAATTCGGCCAGCAGTTCTTGATTGTTAGGGTCTTTGTCGATATAAGACATATTTGACACTATTTGATGATGATGGGATAATGCTCAATGTCGCCAGTGAGCTCAATATGATGAACGCCTTTTTCTGTTGTCACTTCGATGACGTCGAGATAAGGAACACCGATTTCGTGCAAGGTAAGACGCTGATATGGGAAGCTCTCATCGATGTTCTCGTAGGCATTCTGGTTAAGGTCAGCCCTTGAGCGGGTGTACAAATCGTAATTGCTATCAATGTAGTCCGAGATTTTCGACTCAGGCAACATGGGTGTAAAGCGCTGGTTGTCGTTCTTCGAAACGATGATGTCTACAAACTTGTCGTTGCGCAAGTTGATCTCCACTTCATTCACGCCGAGGGTCTCCTTGATGGTGGTAAAGACGTCGTTGATGCGCGTGTCGGCACTCAAGGCTGGCATCTTCATGATGTCGGTCCAACACTCATGCGAGGGGCAGTCGTCGAAGAATGCAACCGAGTCGTAGACGGAGACGTGATTGTGCATACCCTCATAGTGGAACCATTTGCCGAGCAGCGTGGAAAACACACCCGACTGCACTTCTTCCTTATGGATCAGTTTCATGGCTTCCTGCACCTCGACGGCGCCGATGATGGAGGCGATGACCGGTGTGGTAGGGATGCGTCCCACGTTCTCGTTGCGATGAGCCACACCAGCGCACGACAACTGTTGGAAGATGTTCTGCTTGGCATTCTCGGTGAGGCCACATTCGTAGCAGTTCTCACCCTGCCTAAAGACACGCACATTACCCGTCAGGTTCTCCATGCCGCCTTCCACCCACGGCACGTCGGCACGCATGCAAAGGCGGTTGAGCTGCAGACGGGCCAGACGGCTGTCGAGACAGCCTATGACCACGTCCATCTGACGGTAGAGGCCCAAGCCCACGTCGGTATTGAGCTTGCCGCAGATGTACTGCACGTTGATATTAGGGTTGATCTCACGTATCTTACGAGCGGCCACCTCGGCTTTGTAATAGCCTTTGTCGGCATCCTCCTCCCTGAACAACACGGAGCGAGTCAGGTTGCTGTATTCGATGGTGTCAAAATCTACAATATAGATGTTGCCCACACCAAACAAAGCAAGGTTTTTCAACACTTCGTTGCCCAAGGCTCCCGCACCGACCACCATCACCTTGGCGTTCTTCACGGTGTCCATCTTGTACCACGACAGCAGGTCGAAGACTTCCTTACCCCATTCTTTGATTTCTACTTCTTCCATTGTGGAATCTTATTTTATGGTATACACAAGTCCGACTTCGACACTAGGAATAACCACCTTTCCACCGTTCTGCAGCAGGCCAGCTTTGCCATCAGGCAGGTTGTTGACCGCATTGAAGGTGCCGATACCCAAGAAAGGATAATCCAGCTTGACACCGGCATTAAGCACGATGTGTGAACCCTTGAAAGGCACATAGGCACCGAAAGCCACATTGCCCCACAAGTTGAAACCTTTGATCTCAGGTTCCACATCATCGTAGCAGTCCATGTCGCTGCCAAAGCCCAAGGGCTCTACATTCTCAATCGTCACATCCCATTGGGGATAATAGCCTTTCAGGCTGTATTGGCCCTCGCCTTCAAAGGTAGATGCCATCTTGATGGAAGGAGTAACGCCCAACTTGACGTATGCTGTCACACGCTCTTTGGCCGGTTGACCGATACAGAGACGAATTGGGATATCGAGGTAAGTCAGCGAAAGGCTCTCCTCTAGGCCTTCGAAGGCATAGATGGCCTGGTAGCTGTCGCCATCTGCATCCACTGTATTGAGGATAGTGTTGTACTCGTTGAGGCGTGCAGCCATGCCGAACTTGCGGAAACCCAAGCCAGCCTCCACTGAAATGGGGAACGACTCCGACAAACGCGCCGTACCGAAATAGACATCTGCTTGCAGGCACGACTTCACCTCCTTGGCCCAAGGCTCGGCAACACTGCTACCTGGGAAGGCGGGACCGAAACCGAATTCGAGACCTATGACAGGGGTTTTGATGAGCTTGGTGACACCTCTTTTGCAATCAGCCAATTCCTTATTCAAATTGTCTATGGCTTTTTCCTTTTCTTTGATCTCAGCCTGCAGCTTCTTGATCTTGTCATCGGTAGTAACTGGTTTGACCGGTCTGACATTCATCAATGAGTCGATAATACGCTCATTCCTGGCAATCTGGGCATTTTTCTCTTTCAATTGGATCCGTAGTTCATCGCAATTGGATTGATCTACACAAGCATCCAACTGGTTTTGCAGCCTCTCTTTGTCTTTGTTGAGCTTTATCACCTGTTTACTCAGCAGAGAGATAGTGTCTTGTTTTTGGGCAATCTGCTCGCGCAATTCAGCCAAATCCAAATCGTCATCGGAAACCGGGACACAATCTTCTAGCTGTTTATTAAGAGTAGCAATGTCCTTTCTCAAACCCGTTATTGTATTTTCCTTTTCGGCTAATTGGGTTTTTAAACGCTTGATTTCGTTAACATCACCACAGTCTTCCAGCCGTTTCTGTAATTCTTTGACCTGTTTGTTGGCAGCGTCCAACTTGGTTTGCAAGGTATTGGCCCTGCTTTGCAAGTCCTTCTTGTCTGCTTGAAGTTCGTCGACGAGTTGGTATTTCACCGATTGGATGACGTCTTCCACAGTGCCTTTGTAGTAGTCCACCTTGATGGTCTTGCCATCTTTGGTCTTGCCTCTGACTGTCGAGAGCTGCGACTGCGCCCATGCCGTTGCGACAGTGGCCGTCATGATGAGAATAAGAAATAACTTTTTCATATCATTCAGGTTTTTCATTATTTATCCTTTTCAATATAGGTGAATTTGGTATTGCCGATGGTGAAACTGCTACCATGCACAAGAAGGATGGAGTCACCCTCCTTAAGCACACGTTGTTCGTCGCCGTAGGTGGTGCCTTCGGTGAGGGCCAGGCAATATGGATGCTCGTTGTCGATATAGAGCTCCACCTGCTTATCACGGATCTCTTCGCTATCGTCCCAATTCATCTCAATGACGCAGTTGGGCGAGCTTCCGATGGTGACATGGTTGGAGCCACCCGCCACGTTCATCCACTTGTAAATGGCGATGTCGCGCTCCTTTGTGGGACCTTCGATGTGGAGATAGTAGTTCTCCGAAGTATAGTGCACCACAGCGATGGAGGCTCCCAGGCCAGCAGCATAGATCATGAAGGCCAGCACACCGATGGCAGGCACCGATGAGCCAAGACCATAGACAATCACGAAGCTGAGCACCACCGAGATGAGGCCGCCTAAGACGGCTTCCTTGAACTTGATGTCGGACTTGAACGAGAGCAACCAAGTGATGCTGCATCCGAAGAAGAGCCATGGCACCCAGTCGATCCACCAGCAGTTCATGTACTTGCCAAGGGCGATGATGACCACCGCGCCAAGTAGGAAGGCCAAACAGCCAATGACAGCGTTGCCTATCGACCTCAACAATATCAGCAGCAGAATCTTGAAGGTCTTCCTACGGAATTCTATCAGATAGCTGAACAGGAAGGTAATGACAAAGCCCATGATGAGACCGCAAAGCAGTAATGGCTGAATCTTTTGCAGGTATTCGTGGAGATGGATGCTGTCGGGACCCTCAAACAACTTGACAATCCAACGCAGCGGTCCGCTGAGGAAGCCATTGCTCGGGATAAGCTGGAAGAGAAGCCACGAAATCAAGCCACCAATCAAACCGTAGATCAACCATGAGGTGAAATAGGGCGAGTTGCGCTCGTCAGTGAGGTGCTTGCGGTTGTAGTAGTAGATGCCATCCTTGCAACTGTTGAGGCCATATTCGGGACAGCGGTCGTGGTTTTCTTCCCAACACTCCCAGTGCACGGTATGCTTGCACTTGGTCACGATGATGTCACCCTCCTGGAAGTCATCCTTGCAGTAGTAACATTGTTGCAACACCACATCCTTACCGTCTTTTGCCACAACTTTTGGGTCAAACTTCTTGACGTATTTTCTCTTGAAACGCTTGTAGCGCATTAGCGGCACCAAGAACTGCATAATGAGATACGCCAAGACGATGAAGACGACGCCCAACAACAGTCCAAACAAGACGCCTGACCATTTGGTTTTAGTCAGTGAGAATTGCCCCGTCGGAACAAAAGTAACAGGCTGCAATGCTGAACCAAAGGAATATTGTTTCTGGCCTTGGGCGTTCGCCTTGTCAATGTCAACAACGAGTGAGAGAGGCTGTCCGTTGTAGGTCATCTTCTCTCCCACCGAATAATACATACGGTAGTCCATAGCGATGCTGTCGATGGCTCCCAAAAGCACGCCTTTCAGTGAGTCGACGGAATAGTTGGGATAGAAACGACCTTCCGGTGTGCGGTGGCACATGAAATTGAACTCGTTTTCCATGTCCTCGTCAAGGTCGCTGCCAAAATAGACGCAGTAGATGGCTTTCAGCTTGTCAGGAATGGTCAAGTAGTCGGGGTTGTTAAACAACAGCTTGTCACGGAAGAAGTTCTCGTCTTCATCCTGTTCCACCTTTCCCGACAACACGAAAAGCATCTTGTCGGAGATTGAATCGGAACCCAGTTCTACATTATGGCGAACATCGGGATAGAAGCACTCATCCTCGTCAAGATTTCCAATCTCCTGAATCTTGGAGATGATGGAGGCATAGATGGACTTCTCTTCACTTGACTTTTCAACCATATTATCACGACGCACGTAAGCTCGAATGCTCTCCCCGCCATACACGCGCTCAGTCTCAGTGACGTCAGTACCCATCATGGCGATGTAAACCTTGACGTAAGGAGGTAACGCGTCAACAAAGGTCACGATAGCTTCCTTGAGCTTTAGATAATCGGCTTCGCTGAGCGACATGCCTTGGTCGGCCAACAAGACGATGGTCAGGTTGTTCGACACCTGTTTCTTGCTGCTGATGTCGACAAGACTGTCGATGTGAATCTCAACAGTGTCGCCGTTGACCACCTCAAAACACTTGATGTCATCGCCAACCAGGCCAAAAAATGGTACCTTTTTGCCGTCACGCATCATCTTGAAGTCGACGAAGCGGTTGTCCTTGGCGGCCTCCACCGAGCCAAACTCTATGTCGACCTGGGCGAAAACCGGCCAGCAAAACGATACCAAACTCAATAAAAATAATGCTAAGCGTTTCATATTTCTTTCAATTATACTCTTTTTCTTCTAATCCATTCTTTCATTTGCGACAATGTAGTCTCGCCCACTGGGGTATAACCATCTTGATCGTTTTTGGTCCAAACGAACAGCTTGTCGTCAGAGGTGCTGTTAATGAGGAAACGGCAACCCACTATGTCCTTGGCATAATGGGTCAGCTGCGACTCGTTTAGGCCGTCCGCAAAGATGAGACAGCCCAGTTTTTCATCGTTCTCGTATGGCAAACAACAACCCACTTGCAGATAACGGTTTTCCTTTTCGCCATAGAAATAACCCACCACCCCCTTTACTCCAGTATACAAGGCATGGTCAATCTGGTTGATGGCATGAGGGGCAAAGCCGATGTGGCTGATGGAATTGTCGTTCAAGGCGATGCTAAAGCTTTCGGGATGGTTGTTAACGCTATCTTCCATGGCACTATTGGCCTGTTGATTGCGGTTCAGCTCACGGCTTTCACGATAGATCTCCTCAAACGAGAACCAGCGCTTCACCTCTTCTTTGTTGTTCATCTTGCCATCGGCCTTGGCTGTGAAGAAGCCTAACTTATAGTCGGGAGTATTGGTATCGATGACAATGGCAATCAAGCGGTTGCGGTGGTCGGAATAAGTCAGCTGTTGCTGAACGACGAGATCTTGGTTGGAGAGGAACAAACCCAACCCAGGGTGCGAGTGCATCCAGCAGGTCAGCACATAGTCACGTTTCGACTTCTGTTGCAGGTTGTCGATGACTGAAGCCATGTTGACGCTGATTTTCTTGCCGAAGTTGAGGCTGTATTCTCCAAAGTCAGCATCGTCGCCAGGCTCCACCATTTCCTCAAGGCTGATGTCGTAGCGGTGGTTGCGGCCTTCCTCATAGTCCCAACAGCCCAAGATAAAGCATCCCGTTTCGTTGGTGCGTCCATCGGCCTCAAGCGAGCCGTTGAAAAAGTCATACAACTTCTTGATAAGGCCTGTATTCATGTACACCTTGTTGACGGCGGTATCGGCAAACACCATGTCCATATCGAAGGTCATGTATTCGTTGATACGTTCCTTGACGTGTTGCAGGCCATTCTCATACTTCACAGATTCGTCGGTAATGACGGAGATGATGTTGGGGTCGTTGGTCTCTTTCGAGGTGTCGTGGACTTTTTTCTTCTTTTTCTTCAAAGCCAAGAAAACGGCAAGCAGCACCAGCAGCAAGCCGGCGATGCCAATAATCAGCAGCAGGCTCATGTCGAACTTTTTGTCCGAGCCAGGTTCGGGGTCCGTTGCAGCACCCTTGCCACCTGAAGAGGGTTCCACCATCTCCACGGCAATATTGACCGGTTCGCCGTTGAACAGGCCTTCTATGCCTAACTGCGCGTCTTTTTGTAGGCCTTGAGGCTCAAAGACGTACGGGTCGGGCTGTGCCATGAAAAGACAGCTGCCGTCTTCGGTCCAGGCGAAGCAGTTGCTGATGGCATCGTTGCCGATGGCATCACGTTTCAGCTCCAGATAGCCTTCAGGCACCATGACGCGTAGCTTGGTGCCATCGAAGGTTATGGTAGGCGCTTGAGCCATGGCCAATGTCGTCGCCAACAAGATGATGGACAATATGAATATGAATCTATGTTTCATAGTGGTTTAGATTGAAGGTATGTCTTCCTCTTTCTTCTTTTTCTCTTTCTTCACCTTGGGGACTTTGGTCATCTTGGCCGACTTCACCTTACTGGAGATCATGGTGATGATCATGGTGATACCGGCAAGGACACCCACGAGCATCAGAATCCACTTCAAGTCGATGTTGTCCCAAAAGCCTTTGATGACTTCCAACTTGGAGATACGCGAGTTAGTGTCCTTGACACTCTCCCACAAGGCCTCCAGGTCTTCCTCTTCATCGATAAGCTCTTGATTCTTACCATACTCCATGGTCGCCCTGTTGAAGCAGTCGTTGGCCTTGTCTTTGATGATTTTGAGCGAGTCGATCCGTTTGTTGGCCACATACAGGTTGCCCTTTTCCTCCATGGTATTCAACTCCTGAAGGAAGCCATTGAACTTGGTGGTGAGTTTTTGAACCTTTTCCGCCTTGGCTTTCTCCGCCTTCTTTTCATCAATACGATTCTGGATTTGTTCATAAAGGGTGGTGTATTGTATGTACTTCATTTGCAGGCTCTTCTCAGAGAAGATGACCTCGCTGTTGATGTTGTACCACGATTCCACCAGCTGGTGGCGGGCCTTGAACTCGGTTTCATACTTCTCAACATTCTTAGCCGTGTCGATCCGCCTACCCATCTTATCCAAGTCCTTATAGAATTCCTTGAGTTCGTCGGCGACATATTCCGTGATCTCATCCTGAGCCAAGCAAGGCTGGGGTATGAAGCTCGACAACAAACCGACGACGAAGAGTATGCTGATGTATTTCTTCATGGCTTACGCTTATTTGACAAGTCTCTTAACAAAATCGTAGTCCTTGAGCACCTTCGAATCAATCTTCTTCTTACAATCACTAGAGAGAGCATTCAATTTGGCGTCAAAGCTCTTCACCGCGGCATCAAACGAAGCTTTATGCTCAGCCTTTTGTGCAGGAGAGGATGCTGTCGACCATTTGTTAACGATGCCGTTCAACTTGTTGGTAGTTGATTTGACATCTGCAGTCGTCACACCACAAGTTTTTATCGGAGGATCGGGGTTAGGATTAGGATTAGGATTAGGTTTCGGTTTTTCATTGATGTTTTCATAGCAAGTTGTCAGTCGGTCTAAAGCCTCGTCAATTTCGGCACATCCTGTGTTTTGGAAGCGTTTGAGGTCAATCTTGGAATACTGGTCGTTGAGCAAACCTATGACAGTGTTCATCAACGAACGGTTTTTGCGTTTCAGCTCATTCACCTTGGCCTCACCAACTTCAAACATCTCAACATACTCCTCAATGGTGGCCAGCAACAGACGGCTTTCCTTGCAACGGTCGAGCTGGATGTCAATTGTTATGTCGTTGGCCACAAAGTCAACGATGGCCTTACTGCCCGAACGGTGCATCGGCATAGGGTTGCGCAGGGTCAGCTTCAGATCGCTGCGGTTGTCAGCAATCTTGAAACTCAGATTAAGTTCCATCTTGCCGTCGAGCGGCACCATCTGCTTGTCGAGTTCCTTCTTCACCTTCTTTTTCTTGGGAACCACTAGTTCATAAGTACCGCTGAAGGTCATGCCTTCGGGGGAGATGGAGGCCGACATAGGCTGGCTGCCCAAGTTGAGGAAGTTCTCCTGGTCGACGTAGGTCTGGGCTTTCTTAAGTTTAACGCCACGGTTCTTCATGTATGTCGGCATCTCACTATACGAAATGTCGTGTTGTGGCAGCCAAACCTTGTCGTAGTTGGGCGAGGGCATGCCACCGCTACCCATGGTGACCAAAAGGGTCTCAGTGTCAGGATTGAAGTCAAACTTCATGGTCATGATGGCGGCGGGGATGCGGTCGTTATAGGCCGGCACCGACACCTTAAGGGTTTGTGGCTCACCCGAAGCCACCTGCACTTGATACTGGGCGAAGAGCATCGTCGGCATCAGGGTAAATAATATGATAGCTAGTTTTTTCATGGCAGTTTAGTTTTCGTTTCTTAATTGTTCAATCCAGCCGTTGGGCTCGGCTTGTTCGAGCACCCATTCGGCCACCTTATTGTCCTCCGGGAAAGGAGGCGTGTTCAAAGCATGATATTTCTCATACTTGAGATACAACATCACGCGGTCGACATACCAAGCCAAGTCGGTGAAGGTACCACAAGCCGGCGTGTTGAGACAGACGCGACCCGCAAAGTCGCCAAAGAAGCGGATATTGGGATGCCAAGGATGTGGGATCTCTTTGCCTTCCGCGTTCTTGGTGAGGAACTTGAACTCCAGCTTGCTGTCGACGGCGGGATAGTTGTTGGGAATGGTGATGTTCATATGGAACTCGTTGGCGGTGACAGGCTTACACAGTCCGTTGGCGTCGGGTTCCTCGATGTTGCAGAACGACTTCACCTTGAAGATGATCTCGTACTGCGTAGGCAGGTTGTCGGCATTGCGCTTGCGGATGATGTAGGTGATGTCCTTATCCTCCCTGAAACGCTGGTCAATAGCCGACCACTCGTGCATCAAGCGACGGTTGCGCCCCACGAAGCGCAACTGCTTGTACTGGTCGATTTCTCTCATTTGTTCAGCTTCTTCCATAGCGCTCTGGTTTTAAGAGGTTCATCCAGCGATAGGATCGGAAATCACTTCCAAAGTGTCGCCCGCCTTCACGTTGTAGTCGAGCAGGGTCTTCTTGGTCTTGCCCACCTTGGGCTGTAAGATGATGTCACGGCCAGTCACCTCATCCTTCTTACCGAAGAAATACTCGGTGGGCACATAGTCAATCATCTCGGGCATGTCGAAGATTCGGGCGCCTGTGGCATCAACTGCCTTGCGCAAGTTGGCCATCAACACCTCCAAGTCTGTCGTAGGGTCATTTACCTTGAACTTGATGGTCTTGTTTTTGTACCTGAGAAATAAAAAATACTCTTCCATGATTACTTTGTTTTTATTATTACTTATTGATTTCTGACTTATTATTGTACTACGATTCTTTCGATTGCAACATTCTCACCAGCACTAATGCGAACCATATAGACACCTTGCGGGAGAATGACCTTGATGCTTTGACGGCCATTGGCGACTACCTGACGATGGACAAGTTTGCCATCAAGGGTATAGACACTCAACTCGGCTTCGTCGCCTTCATTCACAACGACAAGCCCCTCACCTGTTTTTGCAGGGTTGGGATATATGGCGTATGCAGGCTTACTGCCGCCAACGGTGTAGACCGAGCTAAAAGCGCCACAGAAAAGGTTGCCTTGGGCATCGGCGTTGAAACTTATGTAGACTTGATAATCGCCATCTGCAAGGCCTTCGGAAGGATAGTAATACTGTCCGTTGGCACCAGCGATGGCCTTGCCGTTTTTGTACCACTGATACTTATAATTATCCTTGGGATTGGGATAAATCAAGAGGTAATCTTTTCCATCGTGTTTCTTGGCCACAATTTTCTGTACATCGCTGTCTTCAATATACGACTGCACGGCCACATCCATACTAAGTTCGACGGAACAGCCCGAGTCGGGGTCTTCAGCTTGTACTGACACCTTTTGATCGCCTTTGCTGCCCCAAAGCACTTTGAGTGAACGGCCTGAAGGCTCAACGACAGCTTTGTCGTCAGTGACTTGCCAAATAAGCACGGCATTGCCAGCATGGGCTACAGTATATGTACATGCCAATCCCGTGCAACTGCTGATGTCACCGCTGAGCGTCAAATTACCCATATCTTTCACGGTGATGGTAACCACATTGCTATAGACCTCACCAACGGCATTGGAAGCCATAAAACGCAGTTTCCATCCATTGTACGAGGCATCCAAAGGCTGACCTTCGTAAACCACGATGTCGGAGAATGAGGAATGAGCCGACAACTGCCAAGCATGCTCGGTGGCATCGCTGAACGAGGGCTCAGTAAGCTCGAGGACATCGCCGGCACAAATGGGTGCCGGAGTCTCAATGTCATCGTTGATGACAGGAAGTTCGCTCCCCAAATCGAAGGTGCCGCTGACCATCACGTCGAAATCGGGCATAACAAAGGTTTGGTGATCGATTTCAACGGTCTGACTGACGTCATCCTTGTTGAACACTAGAAGAGTATTCAACACATAGCCCTCGTGAGGCGTGGCGGTGATGGTGACCGTGGTACCCACTTCCACCTGACCAGAAGGGTCGACGCTGATTGAGCCATGGGCAATCAAGGGATTGACGGTGATCGTGTGGGTTACGGTATAATAAAGAACGGTATCGATCACATCGTGGTCAGGCATCTTGCCTTTCACGGTGTCGGGCTCGGGACGATAGCCTTCGATGGTTGGAGATCCCACCAGATACTTCTGCCCCACTTCATACTCGCCAACAAATTCCTCATAGGCTTGCGACAAGTCGGACTCAAACAGATACCTAATCTTCAGCGAGTAAGTGTCGTCTGAGGTCCCCTTGGAGGATTGCGCTTGCAAAGTGGCCGCCATAAGCAGCAGCAATGCGAATAGTAAATGCTTTTTCATTGTTTATGGTTTTATTGTTTTGATTATTCAAGATTCAAGATTGACTTCGTCGAATACTTCGTATTTCAAAGATTTATAGATTTAAGGATTCAAAAATACGAAAATTCTCATAAAAGTCGTCATTTTTTTACTTTTTTCCTCATTCAGCATTCAAAACCACTCATCTCATAACTTCCAACTATAAACTATTTCGTTTTCGTCAAATAAAGCAATTCTTGTCCACTCAGTGGATCGAGATCATAGTTAAGCAGAGCAACAAGCGCCTCTTTTAGGTTAACGCGGCAAGTCGATAAGGAGCGCGGCAAACCGTAGCCAAGGATAGAAAGCATCTTGGTCTGGAAATTGGCGTTGAGGCCTTCGTCTTCGATTTCCTGAACGGGCATTAGCTTGTCGATAAACTCCCAAGTCGTCGAATCGTGGAAGCGCTGTGTAGCGGCTTCCTTCAGTTCGCGGTAGAAGTTGTCGTCAAACTCCTCTCCTATCTCATAGTACACGTTAGCGTGGCGCAGATCGTGCAGGTCCAACAGCCTCTCGTAGGCCGCGCTCACAACCCTTTGTATCTGAGTGCGAATTTCGCACTGCTCATAATATCCCAAGTTGAAATCCGTCTTCATCCGCATCACGGAGATGTGCGGAAAGTAGTCGTAGAACAAGGTCTTTGTGTTGATAATCATTGGCATAGGATATGGTTTATTGCAGTTTCTTATTTCATGACGTTGTAACGTCTACAAAGCCTCTCGCCGGTGTCGCCGCTATAGTAATGGTCAACCATCACCCTTGACGACAAAAGCGTCGTGACGATCCAGCACTTGACGGGTTGGGGCTTCATCCTATTTGGTTCTTCCGCCTCAGGCGGATTGCATGGGGCTTCGTCTTCTTCCACAAACGGATCGTCCTCGTCGAGCCATTCGTTCACTTCCTCCTCCCCTTCCTGTTCGTCGCCTTCAGCCTTGCCATTTTTCTTCGACGGGACATTGCCTTGACCGTCGTCGGCTTCATCGGCTTCGCCGGTCTCTTCGTTCAGTATACACCTATCGATGCTGACGATGTTTTTGAAATTGACTTTTTCGGCAACGAGAGTGGTCAGCAATGCCTCCCAGCCGACATTCCAGCCTTCCTCGTAATCGGTTTCTTCCAACACTTCACCGTTGCGGTCATAGGTCGTCCATACCCCGATGCTGCAGTTGCCATGCTTAAGGTAGTGCCCCATAATCATCAGAGTCAGCGTGTCGGGGAAGAATTGCTTTATCGTGCAGACCATGTCGGGAAAGGGCGGCTCCACTTGTATCGTGTATCTGTCGTCGCTTTCCGACATCATGAACGTGTGACCATCGCGCTCGAAGCGGCAGCCGCCGTCTTTGTAATTTTCCTCGTAATATAGAATGTCGAATTCTTCCATAGTCGCTGTGGTTTTATCCGTATCTCTTTTGCTTGTACGCCTCAAGTTGGGCAAGTCGTTCCTTGTACTTCTCCATAATGTTGGGGTAGTATTTTCGCAGTTTCTCGTAGTATCTCCTGTTGTTTTTATCCAAAGAGGTCGCCATAAGTTCCCACTGAAACTTATGCAAGGAATAGTCCAGTTTCCAATAGTCCATGATGTTGGTCGTTTGGGCTATCGGGAAACAGAAAGGAGTTGTTTGAACCTTCCTTACGACATCGTTATCATAGAAACTATGGTACATCTGAAAATTGTGAGGATGGTCCAGCCGATGCAACAATTCGTGTGCAATCTGGTATGCTGAGGTTCGGTAATAAGAGAATGAACTTGACTCAAGCACGAAGGAGATTGGTTCCTTTGCACCTTCCGGCGTCTTTTCAGTTGCATAGGCTGCCGTTTTGTCATAAAACTTTCCCGGGAAGAAAAACACGACATATTTATAGAGCAGCATGGGGTTGTTTTTGCAAAGCCTGTAATACTTTTTAATAAACACGTCGTCCAGTTGTTTTCCATGAACGGTTTTATCTTCGTTCCAGTTGGTTCCATCTCTGTATCGTGCGATTTCCGAAATCTTCACACTGATATCCACCTCCTTGATTTCTGGCACGATGCCGACAGCTGACAAAGCGTTGCGCAGTGCGTCAACGTTGTCTTTGATGGCATCCTGCATGTCTGACGGCATTTTCATTTCAACCCCATTCTCGTTAACAAGTTTCACTGTAACGAAGCAGATGTACATGAAACGGGTCGGCCAGACTTTCACGGCGAGTGCGCCGGCGAAGGCTTTACTGCCGTCATCGAACTCGGCAGTGGCCTCAATGCTTGCGTCGCATGGTTCATTGCCCTCGAAAGTCACCGTCAGCTTGGTCCTATCCTTTGGATTCTGGATTTCGGTTTGGTCGAGAACTACGACTTCTTTGTTCGATTTCAAATGAAGCGTCTTGCATTCTCCCTCTATGCGAAGCTGTATTTCATATTTCCCGTCTTTTTCGGGCTCCTTTTGTGGTGCATCCGTCTCTCCTCCAAACGTAAATCTTGTCCGTTTGTACAAGATGGTATCGCAGCCAAATGACAAGATCGGCACCATGTAAATGCCTCTTCTGTTGACACCAAAATACTTCTTTTCGCCACTGAGCACCTCCTTCTCTATTTTTCCGGTAACATAACGTGCGCCGAAAGTGTCCTCATAGTCTTCTTTCCAACTGTAGATGTTGTGTCCGTGCCATTTGTCGTGTTCATTCAAGTCATTCCTGTTTTCCTTTTGCTTGAATCCGTTCTGTTCCCTAAGTTTCACCTCTTTGACCGATCCAGGATAGCCTATGGTTACTACGACATCCTTTTTCTCCTTGGATTTCGATAGGACATCGATGGTCATGTCCACGTTGTTTGCCACATTGTCGTTGATGCACTTGTTTATTCGTTCCTTATCCTTGCTTGACAATTGGTTGGAACGCAACCAATGTCCATTGATTTTTGCTTTCTTCAACGATCCGCTTTCATACTTTACAAAATACTTGTATGATTTCTCATTTTCGACAACGGTTAGAGTGGCCAATAAATGGACAATCCCGTCCATAGTGCGATACATCAAGTCATACTTGGCATTGCCCTCCTCGTATTGAATGCTCTTGTAACTGGCTATCTTCCTGAAGTCTTCGTCTTCGACAAAATCGCAAGGATCATTGCGGTCGGATATCGAGCTCCACAGCTTTTTAGAGTTGTTCCAGAAATAAGTGTAATTATTGTAATTACCTGCTATCAACCCTCTTGCGATAGTGCTAAGCGACAATCTGTGGGCTCCCCCATCCCTTTGGTAACGAGCGGCTGCATTAAGGTCAGAGGAGATGATGTCGTTTTCTTCATAAACGTAGGCCATGTAGTCGGTTACGCCGCTCTTTTTGATAGAGAGCCTCTCACCCGTGTCAAAGTAGACGAAATGATCCAATTTGACGGTTTTATTATCATCCGCCGCGGCATCGCCGTTCGCCATATTTTCGTAATACACGTCGCAAGTCCACGCGTCTGAAACATCTCTGTGGATTCTATAGACTGCCCTGCTCACATGCTCGGAAGCATACAAATACTCCATTGGCTCATCCGCCGGGACAAGGCTTCCATTATAGAAATTCTCTGTCTCTCCGTCTGCCAAGGCGTTCAGGATGATATCCCACTCTTGGGGCGTAAGCGGGTCAACTCTTGGATAGTCTTCCCCATGAATCATTCTATTGTATGCCTGGTGTTCGTCAAGAATGATTTCCCTTTTCTTTTTTCTCCATTCCTCATCATTAATCAACGAAGCCTTCTTGTCCTTCACCTTATAGGCTTCGGTTCCCTTTTCCCTCTCAAGCCTCTCCTCATAGTCGTCCCAGCCTTCCCTCACCCAGTCGAAGCCGTACTCGCCACGCCAGTCATCGCGAGGCCGGAATCTGACAAGAAAAGGGTCGACAAGGACTTCTTCTTCATCTTCAGCTTTTGGTTGGGGAGCGACTGGGTCGCCAGTGCTTATGGTTCCTGTCTTTTTTGCCATGGTCTTACTCTGGGTTAAAGTTGCACGTTGGGTATTCTTCACATCCAAGGCCCTCGCAGTTGAGCGTCAGGGCATCGAAAACGGCCTTGGCCATTACATCAGGGTTATACTTGGCTACATCCTCGGGATGGGTCAAGTAGAGGTAGTTGATCTGTATGGCATGTTTGGCCAATGGGTTCTCCTTGTTCAAGAAGGGATTGGTTGCCGAGCGACGCACGCCAAGACATTTCAAGCCTGTGGCCTTGGCGATGCTGTAGCTGATGCGGCACGCTGTGCAAAGGGTGAAACGTTCTTCTTCTGTCGATAGTTCGTCAGCATAATTTGAACTGGGGAAAATTTTGCGATTGTCCTTGCCGTCCATACTGCTCACATAGGTGCAAACGCCCTCGGTGAAGGCGCTTCCGGGGTCGATGGGGGCATATTGCTCGCAGGTGGTCATCAGGCCTTGCAAGGTGCAAATGCCTTCGTGATGTATGCTGGCCTCGTTACCGCAAGTGCCTTCCTTGCAAAAACGACAAGACGCCACACTGAAACGGTGCGACAACAGCAGTAGCATGTCTTTGTTGCCAGGAGCATCGAATTTCTCCAACAGGTCAGAGCACCGGTCATCCTTGCGGCGGTAGCATTCGCTGAACGACTTCTCGTGGAATGGACAGTCATAGTAGAATTCGTCATCTGGTTGGCAGACCAAGGTGCTACCGTCGGGGTTGACATTGCGCTGGCACACCGACTGCCCATCCCGGAAGACGCAGGTGTTGCCATTGCGGCGACAGTCGCCGTTGCAGGCTTGCATCTTTTCCAGCACAGCCTCGGCGTTGGTTTTCTTCAGCTTGCGCACACACTGGTCTACCGAGCAACTCTCAATGTGGAAGTAATTCTTCAGCCAATTGGGAAGGAACGAGTGTTCCTCTATCTTTTCGATTACCTGCCATGCGAGAGCGGCCTCGGCAAAGACAGTGGGTGGAACGCCGGCGATGACTGTATAGCCTCTGTCGGTGCAGCCGTAGCGCCCACAATACTTGCACCTCTCCTCGTCGGGCTTGGCGAGCATCGTGCAATTGACAATCGAAATCCGATAGTCTTCCTCCACTTTGGGTTTCCACTTCATAAAAAAATGGTTATGTGTTTTTCTATGTATTTTTCGTTCATTGTCAATAAAGGTCGGCATCGTCTCCAAACTCGGTGCTGTCGTCCCAATAGTAGTCGTCGCTGCCTATGACGACCGCTGCCGCGCCAGCCGATTGGCCACCTGAATAGCCTACATCTGCTATTGCGCCAACGGTCTCTCCAGTACCCGTAACTATCGCGTCGCCCAAGCCACCGACATGCTCCAATACTGGAATGCCGTCTGTGGCCGCGCTGAGGTAGTCGCCACCTATTTCGAAGGTTTTTGAAATCATGCCGCCAGCATTCTTGCCTCCCTCGCTCTCATCCCACATTTGCTGCATTTGAGCCCAGTTCTTTTTTCTCCTCTCCTCAGCCTCGGCAAACGTCTTGGGGTCATTTCTCTGATCGGTAATCACATCATATCCATACTCCGCGGCATCTACCACCAAACCTGCCACTGCTCCGTATGGCCCGGCCTCAGAAAGCCCTGCCTTGATTGCAGCCTTGGTCAGTCCCTTTTCGATGGCCTTGCCAGCGAGTTCTTCCGTCGCTTTCTTGGACAAGGCCTTGGCTGCACTATCCATTGAAGATGCTTCAGGCATGAACACAATCAAGCCACCCCAAGTGCACTGAAGCGTACACATGGTGGTCAACGCAGGTTGGCCTGCTACCAACACATTGGGTTTGCCAGGTTTCCATGGCGAGGTAATGACAGGAACACAAGCCTTTGGAGTACCAAAAGGAAAGACGCCCAACACTGCAGGATTGAGATTGGACGTACACAATCCCATCGGAGGAATGTTTACAAATGGCTTAAAATCCATGATGTTGCCCATCGTGGTTCCTTCAAGTAAAACCTGACGTGTCGGGTCAGCAGTGAACTTGGGAGTTCCCGTTACGGCTAAAGCCAAGGGGCACATCATATTGGTGCCCGTGTTGACGTATGTCTCTCCCAATGGAATCACTGGTACGGCCTCTGGAGGAATCGGAGGCGGGAGAGGCATGCAATTCTGGAGGTTCTCCTGATTGTAGTCCACATCGCTCTGCACGGCGGCAATCTTCTCGTCGATTTCGTTGATACGTCTCATTACCTTGCCGTCGACAAAAAACGGTCTCTTCCTCAACTGCTGCAACAGCCACAAACGCTTTTCCTGTAAACTCTGAAGCCTTGCAAGGTCCCTATTCCTCGCTTCCACGGTCGCCTGTACATATTGGTCCTTCGTCATGCCCGAACCGTCGATAACTCGTCTGTTATCGACTTTCATTGGCTTCGAATTAGGTCGTTTCTGCGCCTCTGCCAAATAGCCGTTTTGTGCCGATGCTGGCGGAACGATTCTTGTCATAGCCTATCCAGTTTAGTTAATCTTCACTACACCACCCTTGACAACGGTCTGCGAATCACCATTTACTTCTGCCATCGCTTTGGCGCTCATCTTGATGCTCCAGTCGGAAAGGATGCCGATTCCGTTTTCCGAATGGATGGTAACATGCTGCTTGCCATCGGCTCTTATATCTTTTTCCGTATTGCACTCAACACCAGTGGATTCGCTCAAACGGAGTTCATTCTTTGTGTTTTCTTGCATGCTCAAAACAATCTGTTGGTCATTCATCCTGATGTTGATGTCTTTGTCGCCAATCCATGCGGAGAATGCTTCTTTGGCGGTATTGGTGTATTTACTTCCTTCCGTGTCATCGATGTTGTTACCTGCCTGACGAAGGATGTCATTGCCGACTTCGGTTGTCATATTATTGCCGACTTTTGTTATGCTTTCTTTGCCCACGGTGGTCTCCATGTCGTTGTCGGCGTTGATGATGACGTTCTTGCCAGCATGGAGAACGATATTCTCCTTGGCATCAAGCTCGATGTTGCCCGCCGATTCAAGTCGTATCAGCTTGCGGTCGGTGTCGTAGGTCACCACATAGTTGTGGGTATCATTGTCATATATCTTGATGTAGCCGTGCTTGCCCTTGTCGCGAACCTCGATGGTGTGTCCGTTGCGAGTGCGGAAGGCTTTGTATTCGTTGCCCAAGACGGGTTTTTCGTCCGTCCATTTCTTGTCAGGCTCAGCGGTTGAGTAGTTGTGCACCATTCCAGCGACATAAGGGCATTCGGCGTTATCGTGCTCGAAAGCCACGATAACCTCATCTTCGATTTCGGGGACAATATAGCTACCCCTGTGATACCCTCCTAAAGGCTGCGCCACACGAATCCATGGCGTGATATTGTCCTGTAAATCTTCGATATGCGTGATGGCGGTATTGTTTCCCCCTTCCTGGGTATACTGCCATGTCATCACCACTCTCACTCGGCCAAGATGCAAAGGGTCCTTGTTGTCGTACACGATTCCGTGTTGGGGACCGCTGTGGGGGAAAATGTCAAAATCGCCATAGGTAAGGAAGCCTTGTTCGTCGCGTTCAAGGTAGGGCGGCACCTCAGCTTGTTGAGGGATGGCTTTGAATTCATTTTCCAGCGAGCGACTTTTCTTGTTCGACCATTCATAGGTCACGTCGATGACTTTTAGCGGCTCGTGCTGCACGATGTCTGTCTTCTCGAACCAGCCGAGGTTGGTCTCGTCCTCAATAACAATAACGCTGCCGAGCTTGAGGTCAGCCCGACGAGCCTTGCCTCTCAGGATCAAGGCGTCAGAAACAACATATTTCTCGAAAATGCGACGTTGCATGTATCCCCAAAGCTCCGTCACGAAGTCAAAGTTATAGTTGGCACTCACGTTTTTCGAGAACTCCTCGTCCACAATCCTTGCCGATCGATAGTCGACCACTTTGTTCTGGTCGTCGTTGAAGTATTCCGTGGCGTGCTTGTAGGCCGACATGGCCATAGCGTTATTGTCTTCGCCAGGCAAGTACTCAGTGTCTCCATACATGGCGTAGGCATCGGTTTTCTGAATGCCAAACATGCCATGAGTATCAATGATGTAATCGTATTCGGAGAACACGACGCCGGTGTGATGGCTCATGTTGAGATCGTAGTCGTATTCTTCAAGGTCGACTCCCGTGCGCAAAGTTATGGGGTCAAACTCTTTCATTGCGCCGAATACAACAGTCCCGTCCTCGTAATAGAAAAACTCTCCATATCGTTTGGCCATGCGCTTCAAGAAATCGTAGTCGCTCTCATGGTACTGTACCGTGTAGGGCATGGGATCTTCAAACCTCGGCTTGATATAGGTTGTCATCGGCATCTTTTCTGAGTAGGTTCCACTCTCGGCGTTGAACTGGCGAGGGCCCTCACCCGAACCCGACACGACATCGGTGACGAACTTATCGAGCTTTTCGTTGAGGCGTGACCTGCAGTTGGGATACTGCTTCAGACGTGAGTCAGGGCTAAATGCAGTGCACTTCACGACCATTGGGTCTTTGTTGCTGGCGCGCACCAGCTTGATATGCTGGATATAACCCTTGAAAAAATTGTCGATCTTGTCGGTCGTGTTGCCACCTCCGATTTGGAGACGGTAGGCTTCCACCGAGCACTCTACCAAGGCTCCGAGCAACTTCTCGCGCAGCTCAAACTTGATATCGTCTTGAGTGAGCGTCATGTCCTTCTTACGGAAAGTAAATTCCAGCATATTGGGTTCAAGGAGTCTCTTGGTCATCTTGAAGCCGAGAAAGATGTAGCCTTCCAACTCCTCACCGTTGATTTTTATTTTGGGGTCGCTTTTTAACTGTATTGCCATGACTAAACGATATTATTAGGGTTAAGGTTCTTTTGAATGGTTCAGAAGGGTTTCTCTCTTGACGACGATGTCAAATCAAAGCTTTCTTGCTGATGTTGTCGTAGCCTACAGCTCCTCCGCTGAGCTTGTCCGAGAAAGTGATAAGTTCGGCATAGAGTGTGAGCCGCATGGTGGCCATGTTGGTGTTCTGATTGTTGAAATATTCGTAGAGACCAACGCAATAGGCGTTCTTGAACTCAATGTAGCGACAGGTGTTTTTGCTGAGACGGTTGTAGTTGACATCCATCTCGATGTAGCCGTCTTCCTGCCCATGGTCGTCAAGCATCCACTTTTGCAGGAAATGGGCGTATTCGGGCGAGACGATGGTTATGGTTATCCTTCCTGCCTTCACACCGCCGTTGGGCTGGCCATCGGGATCGACCGGCTGCGTAATTTGGTACTCACATTCAACGATGCTGTATGTAGTACTTGAGCCGAGGAAATGTAATGTAGCTTTGAGTGCCATATTAATTAAGGTGTAAGTTAATGTTCGAATTAAGCAGGACAAAACGAAATCCAAGGGGCGGCGGGGACAAGCCCGCCTTTCCCCTTGGCATTTGTGAGCATTATGCCCAGTCGTTGGTGTAGGTCACCGAGCCGTTCTTGATTTCACGGCACGACAAGACGATCTCCTCGTAGTGACCCATCTTGTCTTCCCACATCTCGACGAAGTTGACGCAGTAACCGTCGGTGAACTCAATCTTCTTCATCAAGTTGCCTGACTTGGTCTCATTGAATTCAATGGCACCATTCTTTGCCAAGTTGGGAGCAATCATCCAGTTCAGCAGGTCTGGATTGCCATCGTTCAAAGCCTTCACGCGGAGAGTGATCTTGCCGCCTCTCGGGATGCCCGACATTTGACCTTCGGTGTCAGTAGCCTGATTGAAGGAATAGGTGACCATCATGACCTCGCGTTCGGTGAGGCCATCAACTTTTAATGTTACAGGTGTTTTTGCCATTTTTATAGATTTTTAAAGGTGAATAATTGTGTGAATTGTGTGTTGTCTGTTTATTGTTCAACGGAAGTCTCGGCATCCATATAGTCCTTGTTGTCAGCCTCAAGCTTGATGACGAAGTTCTTGGCGGCAAAGAACGGGGTGATGGAGATGTCGACCGACACCACCTTGGTCTTCGGGTCCTGCTTCGGGTCGCCCAGTTTGTACTTCGAGAAGAAGTTCTGGTAGCCCTGGTAGTGGTTTAGGAAGTCCTGGATCTTGTCTTTCAGTTTCTGAGGCGACTTGTAGGGATCCCAGTTCTCAAGGGCGATTTCATGCACATAGTTCATGAGCACTTTCTTCACCCAGTCGAACACGCGCACGATGGGGTATTCCATCATGGCGTCGAGGTCGCCATTATACAAGGTATTGTTATTGAATGCCATGACACGGCCTTCGGAGAACACCATCGGGACAACATGGTCGTCCATCAGCGAGGCGATTTCCGACTTGAGAAGGTCGAGTTTGACACCCTTCACATCGGCTACGGTACCGTATTTCTTGCCAGCGCGGCCTTGTGAGATCGGCGTAGCTTCGTCGTACATCATACCTGCTAAAGCACCAGCAGGCGAGATGTAGAAGGCTTCTTCATACTGCTCGTCGTAGCTTAGCTTCTCGCTCTCGCGGCCGACAAGCCAGTTGCAGGCCATGACGACGTTTTGCAGAGCGGCATCGCTGTCGACGAAGCCTTTGGTGACTTCCTTCAGGTCTTCGAGTGAGTTCTCGTCGTCAAGAGCAGTGTCGGTCACGAGGATAGTTCTGTACTTGTGTGCCACCTTGGCCCAGCGGAGCAGTTCCACTCTGTCCTTGAACACGCCGCCAGGGATGACGATGAAGCTGTAGCTATCCTTCAAGCTCAGACGGTCGAAGGCGTGCTTCAGCAGGTCATCCACTTGGTCCTTAAAGCTCGACTCGGTATCGGTGATGGCTTCCTTGGCCACGTTGACGACTTTCAGCTTATCCACCTTCTCACCGCCGCTGTTCTTGAAGAACATGTCAAGGGCACGATAGCTGCGCTCCAGGTCCTTGGAAGCATCGAGGGCATCGGTGATGCCTTGTGTGAGCACCTTGAGGTGTTTCTCTTCCTTCTGCTTGCAACTCTCCACCATGTCGGTGGCCGAGGCATTTCCTTCGTTAAGGAGTTCGAGCCATGCCTTGAGTTCTGTCTTCAGGGCATCGCGCTTGCCTTTCTTACGACTGTCGCTCAGGAACGAGTCCTTGATGGCTTTCTTGGTGGGGTTCATATCCTCGGCGGCAGGGATGATACCCTTAATGGCCGAGAAACCGCCGAACTTCTGCAAAAGTTCGGTAACTTCTTTTTTCTGCTGTGCACCTTGCTGTTGCTGCTGTTGCGCACTGGCTTCGGTAGCTTTCTGTAATTGAGGATCTGCCATAGTTATCTTCTGTTTTTTGTGATTATTCGTTTTCTTCCAGTTCGTTCAGCAAATACTCGAGATAGTCCTTGAGCTCTTCCTTGCTGCCGGCGTCCTTGAGGATGTCGCGGAGCTTCTTGTTCTGCTCGATTTGCTTACGCACCTTGGCCACGCTGTCCATCTCAGCTTTCTTCTTCGAGAGGAACTCACTGTTGGCCACGAGGTTGCCCTTGCCGCCGTTGGCTTCAAAGTCCTTGATTTCGTTGAAGTGTAGCGTCTCAGTGACAATGCCACCATCGTCATCAGAGAAGTTGACCTCCACGCTGGGCTTGAAGTGGTCGAACACGTCGCCAATGGTCTTGGCGTCCTCAAACAGTTCAGGATCCTCGCCCTGAGCATCCGAGGTGTACTGGTCGATGAACAGGGTTTTGTTGGTGTCAAGTGCACTTACCTGACTGCCCGATTCTTCATCGGTGGCTTTTGAAATGAAATTTTTCTCTTCCATAGCAATTAGTTTTGATGATTATTTAGTTGCTTCTTATTGAATTGTCTTTATTCTTCCTGTTTGATCATGTAGTCGGTCTTCACGCCGTTGACGTAGAAGGCCACCTTGCCGTCTTCCATCTTCACCTCGACGGTGTCGCCAGCCTTAAGCTTGCCGCTGATGATCATCTTCGACATTGGGCGACGCAACTCCTTGCGGATGGTGCCGATGATGGGACGGGCACCAAATTGCGGGCTGAAGTCCATCATGGCGATAGCCTGCTTGGTGTCATCGTCGATCTTGAAGCCGATGTTCTGCTCGGTGAGCAGCTTCACCAGACCCTTCAGGTGGATGCTGAAGATGCGGGTGACGGTGGCCGGCGTGATGGGCGAGAACGGCACGATCTCGGTCAAACGGCCCAAGAACTCGGGACGGAAGTAGTCCTGCATGATGGTCATCAAGTCGCTGTTCTTCGGAACGACGCCCTTCTCGAACGAGTCGACGATGAACTTGCTGCCGATGTTGGAGGTGAACAGGATCAAGGCGTTGGAGAAGTCGCCCACACGGCCTAGACGGTCGTGCAGCTTGCCTTCGTCCAAGATTTGCAGGAACAGGTCGAACACCGACTTGTGAGCTTTCTCGATCTCATCGAACAGCACCACCGAATAGGGCTTCTGACGAATCTTGTTGACCAGCAGACCGCCCTCTTCATAACCGACATAGCCGGGAGGCGCTCCATACAGCAAGGCGACCGAGTGCTCTTCCTTGAACTCCGACATGTCGAAGCGGATGAGCGACGACTCGTCCTGGAAGAGGAACTCAGCCAAGGCTTTCGAGAGCTCAGTCTTACCGGTACCCGTAGGTCCGAGGAAGAAGAAGGAGCCCATAGGCTGACCCTTCTTATTGAGGCCCGAACGCGACTCGTAGATCGATTCAAGAATGGTCTTGATGGCATGGTCCTGTCCGACCACACGGCGTTTGAGGATCTCCTCGGCGTTGACAAGCTTCTCGCGCTCTTTCGACTGCACCTTACCCAACGGGATGCCCGTTTGCTTGGCCACCACAGCGAAGAGGTCGGAGGCAAGCACTTCATCGCGCTTCTCGGCGGTGAGTGTCTTCAGCTTTGCGATGATCTTGTCAAGATAGTCGAAACGTTCCTCCTTGGTGGGAATCTTCAAGAAGTCGGTGTCGTCGTCCAATTGTGCGATGAGCAGCACACTTACCTTATTTATTAATTCGTAATGCAGCCAGTTGAGCTCCACCATGAGCTTCTTATCGTCGAGATGCTCGGGATTCTCCTTGAGCTTATTGAGTTTAGCCTCAATATTGGCCACGTCGTTGGCTGACACGTCGTTCATGGTCTTGATGAGAGCCATGGTGCGGTCGATGAGGTCGAACACCGAGTCAGGCATGGCCTTTTCGGTCATGTAGCGCTTGGCCAAACGAATGGCTTCGGTGATGACTTCGTCCTTGATGGTCAGGTTGTGATATTTTTCGAAGGTGTTGACGGCGCCTTCCACGATACGGAAGCAGGTATCCATGTCGGGTTCGTCGATCTGCATCTTTTCGAACTTGCGCACCATTTCCTTATCGGTCTCAATGTTCTTCGTGAAGCCGTCGACGGTAGCGGTGCAAACGAGCAACAGGTCGCCACGGTTGAGTTCCTGTTTCAGTAGGTCGCCCGTGCCATGCAGTGCACCCATCTTGTCCATCATCTTGTCCAATCCCTCGATAACGAGGATGGCGTTACCCAAAGCCTTCAGCTCATTAATGACACTCTTGAAGCGGTCTTCCGTCTCCATGTTGTTCACAGCACCGCTGGCCAAGGCAGCCAAGTCAAGTTCATAGACGATAGCTCCTTGCAGGAAGCTCGGCACGTTGCCAGTGAGCAGGCGAGCGACAAAACCGTTTATCAATGCGGTCTTACCCACACCTGATTCACCGATGATCAGTAGGTTGGACTTGGTCTTGCGGCCCAGGATCTCGAAGAACGAGGCTATTTCACGTTCAAAGCCCACGACGGGGTTCGTCTTTCCTGAAGCGACAAGCTCGTTCTTGTTGATGCAATACTTACCCAAGGTCTTCTTGGCATTGGCCGACAACGTTGGAGGCGCAACAGCCGTGCCTTCGGCAACAGCCGATTGGAGGTTGAGCGCGTCGACGACCTCGTTAGCTGTAAGGGGAAAGTTTTTCAACTGGTTGAAGTTGAAACCCACGCCTGGAGTGGCCAAGGCGGCCAAGACGCAATAATTGTCGACTGTCTCCAAACCAAACTTGGTGCGATAGTCGTCGGCGGTGTCGAAAACTGCCTTAGACTCGTCGGTGATGTCGAGCTCGCTCACGGGACGAGAGGCCTTGGGCGTCATGCCAATCTCGCAGTCGGCCCACTCCACCAAATAATAGTAGTCTTTGTCCAAGTTGCCTTCAATGAAGGGCACCATACCCATATCTTTATGCAACAAGGCTTTGAAGATATGGCAAGGATAGATAGCGTCATTGCCGTTGCTCACGGCATAATTCTGGGCTATCCTTAGCAAGTCTTCGAAAGTGGTGTAAATGCTTTTTTTATTCATATTAACACATTGTTGGTTGATTTTATTCAAATTAGAATAATTGAATGTGCAAATATGCGAAAAAAAAAGCAAAATGCAATAAGTAAAATTACCTATTTTTCAAAAAAAAGGCTGATTTGTAAAAAAAAAGAAAAAAAACTAGTCTAAAAACTCACACCAAGCCGTTCAAAAAGGCATAATTCACCATCTCGGTTGTTGAATTACATCCTAATTTATTGAAAATCTTGTTTTTATGCGATTCCACAGTACGTGCACTGATAAACAACTCATCGGCAATTTCTTTTGAGGTCTTGCCCAAAGCGCAGAGACGAATGATGTCGAGTTCGCGTTGCGTGAGGTTATCATTTTTCATATAACTCGTCCCTTCTATATGGTGAGGGTCTGAATCCTGAACAAAATAGTCTTTGCCATCGAAAATGGAGGAGATGACTGTGGCCAAGCCTTGCGGGGTGACGTCCTTGCTTACAAACCCATTGAGTCCAGCTTGAATCATGGCATCGAGTTCTGGGTTGTTGTCCTCGCCCGAAACCAGCAACACTTTGATTCTGGGAAAACGCTGTTTGGCCACTTTCAACACATCCATGCCGGTACCGTCGGGCAAGAAATAGTCAAGCAGAATCAAGTCGACTTCGTCGGAGTGATGCTGTAGAAAATCCAAGGCCTGAGCTACGTTTTCGGCCTCTGACTTGAGCACACAGGCCAAGCCAGAATAGGACAAGGCCATGTGTAGGCCGACACGATAAAGCGGGTGGTCTTCCACCAATAGGATTTTGATTTTGTCTTTTTGTATCATGGCTTTGGCTTCTTTATGTTAAACCGTATTGTTGTTCCCTCGCCTTCGACACTTTCGATGAGCAGTTGTCCACCGTTTTTCACCATCAGCTGACGACTCACGAACAGGCCTATGCCCGTGCCTCGCTCACCGTACGTGCCTTTGGTAGGCTTCACCGTTTCGTGCATCAACTCTTGCATGCGCTGTTGGCTGATGCCGACTCCACGGTCAACCACTTCGACCCATACCTGCTTGTCTTCCTCGACAGTCCTCACCGTTATCTCACCTCCCTCCTTGGAGAACTTGATGGCATTGGTGAGCAAGTTCTGGAAGACGATATTGAACACGTTGACCTTATCATAGCATTGCAAGTTAGGCGCGATGTCGTTAACCACCACGAGGTTCTTGGCTTTCAGCTCTTCGACATGAGGCCTCACACCTTCCTCCACGGTCTGCAGAAGGTTGAACAATGCAGGTGGATTGGCTTCCTTGCCCAACTCGCCATAGATCCAATGAAGGATGGTATAAAGCTTGTCTTTCAACTCATCGGAGCCCTTCTTCAGCGCCACCATGTTCTCCTTCAGTTCCTCGCGACTGAGGCTGTCGAAATGCTCATTGGCCAGTTTCAGCACCATGTTCTGCGCCAGCACAGAGTTCTTCACATCGTGAGAGGCCACCGAAAGAATTCTGTTTTGGGTATCATTAAGCCTCGCCAAAGTCTGATTCTGCTTCTTCCTGACACGAATCAGACGCATCAAGATAACCATGATGACAATAAGCAGTCCGGCAAAAACAAAAAGTATGATGATTTCAGCGGCTTGTGTCCTGTTGTTTTTCTGTTGGATTTCAAGCTGATGCTCCTTCTCCGCCAAATCATATTTCACTTGATAGTCGCGAATGAGAGCTTGCTGGCTCTCATTGAAGATCGAGTCTTTAAGGGCTGTGCTCAACTCATAATATTCCAACGCTTTTTTAGTATCATATTTCCTCGATGCTTCACATGCACCCCTGTAGGCATTAAGTAGGCATTCGTCGAATTGGCCTTCCTTTGAAAAGGCTATGGCTTTCTGAAAATGGGCTTCCGAATCCTTATATTGTCCTTTGGTAAGACGAAAATGGCCGAACAAAATCTCAATCTCAGCTTGAAGGAAATTGTCTTCTTCGGACTCAGCCAAATGCAGAGCTTCCTCAAGCATCGTAAAGGATTCGTCTTCCCGACCAGCAGCAAAATAGGAGCGCGCAACCACCATCCTGCGCTGGACGACCTTATTTGGCGAGTCATTGTGATGCAGCGAATAATCCAAGGCCTGTTCCGAAAGGGCTATGGCCTTCTCAACCTTTTCCCTGCTACGCTGACCCTCAATTCGTTCCGATTGCGAAAGATAGATGTCGGCGAGATTGTTCAAGTAGGTAGCCATGTCCAGGAAGTCACGGTCTTCCTTCAACTCGCCCATCATGTTGATGCACTTGGAATTCATTTCCTCTGCCCTATCCAATTCACCCATTGAGGAATAGATTGCCGCCATATTGTTGGTAGTGTAACGTATATTTCGCTCGTAAAATGGATTGGCTTCCTGTTCGTTAAGCTTCATCATAAGCTCATTACAACGGTTGTAGCTGTCAATAGCCTCCTCAAGTTGCCCCATCCGTTGGTAGGCCACCCCAAGAGTGTTGTAACAACCCGCCATATTGAAAAGGTCTTCTTTTTGGTTGTATTGCTCAATGGCCTTGTTGGTATAATTGACGACCTCCATCATCTCAGAACGGTCGAAATGCCAAAAAATCAATGTCTTGAGCAATTTGTCGTTCATTGCCTCCGATGGTGTATCGTTGGTAAAACCAGCCGAGTCGCCCGCCATAGTCACAATTTCGTTGGCCAAACGCACTGCATTTTCGCCACGGCTTGTGAGAAAAGCGTTATACAAGCTGTCGATCTCATGCGCCGCGACCGAAACGGTCATCCAAAGGCACCCTATGAGTAAAAGCAGTTTTTTCATCGCCACAAAGATATACATTTATTGGTAATAATAACGTACCAGCCCTTCGGCAGGTGCCTTCAATACTTTACCTAATGTGAGGCCACAATCGGCTAGTGTCTCTTCTAGCACATCGTTGAAATAATAGGCCACCGACCCTACGAAACCCACCTTCAGCGAACGGCATTCATCGAAACGCAAGATAAAAGCTTCGACAAAGGCCTTGAAACAACCTTTCACCAACCCTTGAACATATGGATGCGCTTTATATTCACCCGCAAATTCAGCAAATGAGGCCAAGTATTTGGAAGGTTGTGCTTCGTGATACAAATGCTGGATGAAATCTTTCAACTCCAGATGATACTTAGCCTCGAATTGCCGCCTCAAATCTTCAGGCATGAAGCCATAGAAATAGGCCCTCAACACTTCCTTGCCAATGTGCATACCACTGCCTTCGTCGCCAACGAGATAGCCAAGAGAAACAGCCTTATCAACCAACTTCTCCCCATCATAAACACAGGCATTCGACCCCGTTCCCAAAATGCAAGCGATGCCTTTTTCGTGACCCAAAACGGCATGGCAGGCCGCCATCAGATCGTGGGTGACATGGATTTCTGCATTAGGGAAATGGTTTTGGAAAACCTCTTTTATCATTTGGCAATTCTGGGGGTTGCCGCAACCCGTGCCATAATAATGTATCGAATGGATTTCGTTGGGTAGAGACTCGCCATGGCACGTCTCTACAAGGCATTGCCTGTCGGAATAATTGGGGTTGAATCCTTCGGTCATGAAACGCGATTTCACCACGTTACCTTCCATCAGGATCCATTCCATTTTGGTCGATCCGGCGTCGATAATGAGCCTCATAGATGTTTAATTTTGCGCAAAAATAAGGAAAACTGTGTAAAACCGAATATTTTTAATAGTTTTGCAGCCCATTTGATAATGAATACGGCCCTTCGACGCTTCGACTAAGCTCAGCGGCCGCAGGCTCAGGGACCTCAACTTGTTGAACAAACCAATTAGAAAAAACAAAGCGAAATGAGAAAATGGCGCATCGAAGACTCAGAAGACCTTTACAACGTAAAAGGCTGGGGAGGTAGTTATTTTTCCATCAACGAAAAAGGCCACATGGTCGTAACCCCAAAAGAAGGTTGTGCCTCGGTCGACCTGCCGGAACTGGTTGACGAGTTGTCGCTCCGCGATGTCTCGGCTCCCATGCTGATACGTTTCCCCGACATCCTCGACGACCGTATCAACAAGATTGATTCCTGCTTCAAGGAGGCTGCTAAGGAATACGAATTCCACGGCCAGAACTTCGTGGTGATGCCCATCAAGGTGAACCAGATGCGCCCTGTGGTTGAGGAGATCGTCAGCCACGGCAAGAAGTGCAATATCGGCCTTGAGGCTGGCTCCAAGCCCGAGCTCCATGCCATCATCGCCCTTGGCACCGACTCCGACTCACTCATCGTCTGCAATGGATATAAGGACGAGGAATTCATCGAGCTCGCTCTGCTCGCCCAAAAGATGGGGCGCAAAATCATCATCGTCATCGAGAAACTCAACGAGCTGAAAATTACGGCAAAGATTGCCCGTCGCCTAAAGGTCACCCCCAATTTGGGTGTGCGCATCAAGTTGGCCAGCTCGGGTGCAGGCAAATGGGAAGAATCGGGTGGTGATGGCAGCAAGTTCGGCCTAACATCTTCCGAGCTCCTCGAAGCCCTCGACTTCCTCGAGGAACACGATATGAAAGACTGCCTAAAGCTGGTACACTACCACATCGGCAGCCAAGTCAGCAAAATCAAGAAAATCAATGTGGCCTTGCGTGAGGCAGCACAGTTCTATGTGCAACTCTACAAGATGGGCTACCATATCGAATACGTCGACATGGGCGGTGGCCTCGGCGTCGACTACGACGGCACCAGCTCAAGCAGCGCCAGCTCGGTCAACTACAGCATCCAGGAATACGCCAACAACGCCATCTACACCATCGTCGATGCTTGCGACAAGAACGAACTCCCCCACCCCAATGTCATCTGCGAGTCGGGCCGCGCCCTGACGGCACACCACTCCGTACTCATCTTCGAGGTGCTAGAGAAGACCTCGCTGCCCGAATGGGACGACAATGAAGAACCCGAAGAGAACGATCACGAACTCATCAAAGAGCTTTACGATTCTTGGGACGAACTGACAAAGAGCTCATCCTTAGAAATCTGGCACGATGCCCAAGAGATTCGCGAAGAAGCCCTCAACCTGTTCAGCCTTGGCCTGCTCGACCTCAAGTCGCGCGCCAAGATTGAAAGATTGTTCTGGAGCATTGCCCGCGAAGTGAACCACATCGCCAACAGCCTGAAGCGTGTGCCCGAGGACTTCACCTCACTACCCAAGCTCTTGGCCGACAAATACTTCTGCAACTTCTCCTTATTCCAGTCGCTGCCCGATCTCTGGGCCATCGACCAGCTCTTCCCCATCATCCCCATCCAACGACTGGACGAAAACCCGACCCATCTGGCCACCTTGCAGGACATCACCTGCGACAGCGACGGCAAGATCACCAACTTCGTCGCCAAGTCGACGCAACACACCATCCCGCTGCACACGCTCAGCGACAAGGAGCATTATTATATCGGTGTCTTCCTCGTAGGTGCCTATCAAGAGATTTTGGGCGACTTGCACAACCTGTTTGGCGACACCAACGCCGTTCACGTCTCCGTCGACGAGAAAGGCTACTACATCGATCAAGTGATTGACGGCGAGACCGTTGCCGACGTTTTGGAATACGTGCAATACAGCCCGAAGAAACTCGTCCGCACGGTGGAGACCTGGGTCACCAAGTGCGTCAAGGAAGGCAAGATCTCCGTTGAAGAAGGCAAGGAATTCCTATCGAATTACCGCTCGGGCTTGTACGGATACACTTATTTGGAGTAGTCTTCTTGACTATGGCTTATGACAATGGCCTATGGCTTCCCCACGTAGGGACTGCCATAGGCCATTTGCCATAGTCATAGGCCAACTTATTCGAACATCTTATCGATAACGTCCTTATATTTCGCGATGAGGACCTTGCGCTTGACTTTAAGCGTGGGCGTCAGCAAGCCATTGCCGATGCTCCACTCGTCGGCGAGCAGCACTTGCTTCTTGATCTTCTCGGTCTCGCCCAAGCCCTTGTTCAGCTCGTTGACTTCCTTAGCGAAGCGTTTGAGCACCTCGGGATTCTGGATCATCTCCTCGTTGGTCGTATAGGGGATCTTCTCTTCAGCGCACCATGACTTGAGCTCACTGAAACTCGGGATGATGAGGGCTCCCGCGAACTTTTGGTTCTCACCTACCACTAGGATGTTTTCAATCAGCTTGGAAGCGCAGAACTTGGCTTCGATGACATCAGGGTTGATGTATTTGCCGCCCGAGGTCTTGAAGAGGCTCTTGATACGGCCTGTGATACGTAAGCGGTTGTATTGGTCAATCTCGCCCATATCGCCCGTGTGGAACCAGCCTTCCTCGTCGATGACCTCCTTGGTGAGTTCGGGGTGTTTGTAGTAGCCCATCATCACATTGTGGCCACGGCAGCAAATCTCACCGTTGTCCGCAATCTTCACCTCAGTGCCAGGCAAGGGTTGACCCACATAGCCCACTTCGCGACCATGAGGGCTGCGGTTGCTGACGGCGATGACAGGAGATGTCTCCGTCAAACCATAGCCTTCAAACACAGGCATCTTGATGGCCGAGAAGAATCCGGCAATCTTTTGCGAGATGGCGGCGGCACCCGACACGATGATGTCGAAGTTGTCGGCGCCGATACCTTCCCTGATTTTGGCGTAAACCAGCTTGTCGGCGATACCCAGCTTCCAATCATAGAACCAGTGGCGACTGACCGCATCAATCTTATAACGCTCGCCAAGGCGCACGGCCCAGAAGAAGATGCGTTTCTTAATGCCCTTCTGTTTCTTGCCCGATTGCAGGATGGCGTCATAGAAGCGTTCCAAGACGCGCGGCACGGCGCACATCATCGTTGGATGCACCTCACGCATGTCAGAGGCAATGGTACCCAAACTCTCGGCATAATAGATGGACATGCCACGATATTGATAGCAATAGTTCAGCGCACGCTCGTAGGCATGGCACACAGGCAGGAAGCTGAAGGCCTTGTTGGAAGTGTCGCTAATAGTGTAATGGAAGTTCGGGAACTGGTTCATCAGGTTGTGGTGCGAAAGCATCACGCCCTTGGGTGTACCTGTGGTGCCCGAAGTGTATATGATGGTCGCGCACTCCATCTCATCGACAGCGGCCTTGCGGGCAGCCAACTCTTCGACGTGCGGATGATCCTTTCCAAGTTGCAGTAGTTGATCGAAATAAGGATATTTCTCACGGTCAACCATGGTGTAGACCAACTTCACGTTGGGTGCATCAGGCAGGATGTTGGTCACTTTGTTCATCACGCTGAGGCCGTCGATGATGACCATCTTGGCATCGCAGTCGTGAAGGATATAACGATAGTCGTCCTCACTGATGGTAGGATAGACGGGCACCGTGATGGCACCCACCTGGCTGATGGCCATGTCGAGCATGTTCCATTCAGGGCGGTTGGTAAGGATCATGGCCACCTTGTCGCCTTTCTCAATGCCCAACTCAATGAGGGCATAACTCAATGTATCGGAGTGTTCTTTGTATGAAGTTGAGCTATAATTCACCCATTGGCCGTTCTTCTTTCCGGCCAGGGCTACTTCTTGGTTGGGGTACTTCTCGACATAATTGTCAAGCAAGTCAAATACTCTTTTTACTTCCATATTGTTCTCGTTTCAATAATCTGCAAATATAGGAATTTTCTATATATGCAAACTTTTTTACACCGAAAACATAGAATTATTCAACCTTCTTTCTCCGTTTATTCAATAAGTAGGCCCCACCAAGACAGCCCAACAACAGCACTCCTTCTCCAAGAGGCGCATACTGCTGGTCGGATTGTTGACCTTGTATGGGTACCAGTAGACTTGAGCTTGACTGACCGTTGCGCAACGTACCCTCAACCTCATCATCTTCAATAAAAATCTGAGCTTTTGATACCAGCGACATTGAAAGCAACAAAAGTAGCACTATATTTCTCATGATTTTCTCCATTGTTCTACCTCCCATCATATTATTTACTGTTTACTATGATTTTCTGAATCTTTGTTTCGTCTCCATTGGTCAGGCGGAACAAATATAAGCCACTGGCCACATTGGGCAGACTCACCCTACTTTGACCTCCGCTCACTATCGTCCGATTCAGCACACGACCTTGCAGGTCAATGAACTCCAAATCACCATTGCCCGTTACCACCCATTGCGAGCCATCATAGAAGGCAAAGTCGTGATCATCGTCCATTTGTTCTTCCACGTCAGTCACGTTGAAAGTGATGTAGAAACGCGAACGATAGTCACCCACATGACCTTGGAACGTATAACGGTCCATCTCCGTCATGTCGCATTTTGCACCCGTCATGTTATCGACAAGATACATACTTTGGAAGTCACCATTGGCGGTCTCCCATTTGATGGTGAACACATCGTCCTCATTGGCCTCGAACCACAGCGGGACACGCTCAACACCTTTTTTGGCGAAGAGAGCCGCATAGTGTGTGTCATCGTGCTGGGCATAGAAAATGCCGTTGCCCATGCGCAATTCCTTCAACTTACGAGCACCGCCCCATTCCGGACGTTCAAACTCGATCACGGTCACATCTGTGCAACCCTGCTCGCTGCTCAAATACAAGTTCACAAGAGGATATCTGGGCTTCCAACCACGGAAGTGGCCGTCAAACTCTTCATTATTACTATCAAGAGATTGTCGGTTGGCCGTCATATCCTCATTGAACTGGAGATTGCCCTCGGTTTGGGCCAGGACATAGAAACCTTGGTGCGGATGCAGGAACTGACCCGCGTATGCACCACCCTCCGAACCTGTCATCGGGTAATAAACGTAAGCGTCAGTCTCATATCTGTCGGCATCGTAGATCACGTAGAAAGCGTTGCCGTCCTTTTTGCCCAACAAATTGCTATTCCCATTGGCCAATTTATTAAAGTCGAGATAAGCGTGATAAGGATTGCCCACCAAATTCCAACCGCCCAAAATCTTTGATTGCTTGGTCAGATAGATGCTTTGCTCATTGTTGTTCAACTTGCCATGGCTTTGCATGAAGGTGGTATCGCTAATGGACATCATGTATCCCCTTCCTGGAATCAGAATCTCTTCATTCACATTCTTAGTGAATCTAGAATCTCCTTCCACGGGCATATAATCGAGATGGTCATGATGGCCAGTATAGTAATCACCGTCACTATGCCAATGGTTAGGACCATTACGCTTGAAGTTAATCCAGTGGTATTGGGGTTCGTTCCAAGTATAGAAGTCCATACCGTACGGGTAACAATTGATTTCATCAGAGTTGTAGTTGGAGTTGTTCTCGTCAATCCAACCTTGTCCAAACTGGAATCCAGTCACATTGGTACCAGCGCTGGCCACACGGCTCGGGAAGTAACCATCCACCCAGTTGGCGCCGGTTGCTTCAGTTTCATGCCCCTGTTGGCTCAGACTATTCTCCCAACCTTTCATCCAATAGCGCACATTGCCCGGCTGGTTGCCGTTGAGCCATGTGAATTCCTGTTGGATATTCTCCCATGGGTTGTTGAAATGGCCGTCGTCGCTATGTTCTGAACTGCTGTAAGTGTCCGTGTTATGTCCCTTGTAATCGAATCCCAAAGGTGCTTCTTGCAAGGGTGAGGAGAAGAAATGCCAGTCGCGAGGCAAGAGGAATGGTCCCTCACCATACATGGCTTGGTTGACACCAGGTGATGAGTAGGCATGTCCATACGAATTGTCAAAGGTGACACCCACATACGTATTTTCGAATCCTGACAAGGTTCCAGGGTGCTGAATCGAGGCGTCCTCATGAATGCTCACCTTGCCCACTTTGCTATCATCCACGACTTCGGTCACCTCTTGGCTAATATCGCCATAAACAAAGAGGTAATCCTTGATGGCAACTTGCTGGGCATTTGTATAATCACCCATCCTCGCCACCATTGCGTTAAGATTTTCGGTATCACGAACGAGGCCACCATATTGCAGCACAACGTATGGATTGTTGTCGTCATAAGCGGGGAAAGCGCCAACCTGCGGACAACCACCTCTAAGGGTAGCCAGGCTGCTAAAGTCTCCAACGCCAGGCTTGCCTTCGTTTTCATTGCATAGGAGCAACACAGGCAGGTCACCATTGATTTCGGCAATGGCCGGACGAGACCATGAAGAATACTTGCTCTCACTGCCATTGGCATTGGCCACCCACTTGTTCAATAACCTGAACATGGGCACTTTCTTGCCATTTATGGTTACCACGTTGTCGAAGTACATATAGCCCAAGTTGTCGGCATCCATGGTTGAATTGTACTTGTAGCAGTCGCTGACATTGGGGTCGCTACCACTACCCATCACCCTTGTGAAGGGATAATCGTACGCATCATACGCATAGGAGTTCTTGATTTTTCCGCCGTTATTAAGGCCTGCCAACAAAGCGAAATTGGAGTTGGTAAGTCCAGCATCGCCATTGTTTTGCAGATGCAAATAGCAGTTCTCCATATCTGCACCATAATTGATGCCTATCAAGCCGCCCACCGTAACCGATGCATTATTTGCCACATCAAATTTGACATTAGCAAACGAGTTGTTGATCTTCGGCTTTCTGGCGCTTCCGCCTTGTCCACCACCTATGGTACGACCCACTAAGCCACCGATGGAATAATACATATTGGCATGGATGACCGGCATGGCCATGGAAGAATGGATTTCGCCATCCATCATATTACCCACCAAACCACCAGAGGCATTCTCTGAATTCTCTTTGCTGGGACTGTAGATGTCGACAGACGCTTCACTGTTCGAGATCATGGCCGAACTGCCGTCCATGGTGCCTACCAAACCACCAATGTTGGCAGCGCCTACAGGACGGATGTAACCGCTTGTGACAAACGTGCGGTCGATGACACCGCCATTAACGCTACCGAACAAGCCATAATTGCTTCGTTCGTACTTTCGGTCGCCTTCACCGATATATGCAATATCCAAATTCTCAATCAAATGTCCTTGGCCATCGTAGGTTCCGGCAAAACTGGACGAGCCCGTCTTTTGCGCACCGATAGGCACCCACACATACATCTGCAAGTCGGCATCACCAGTCTGCTTAATCGTTGTATTTGAAAAATCACTTGACGGAGTCTGGCGATTGCTACCATTCACCAGGCTGATGAGCCAAGCCAAATCGTATGACGAATCAATAGCCTCGAGGGAGAAGTCTTCCGGTTCGCTTCTCACCACATTGTTCCACGTCCAACCGAAGAACAAGGTCTTGGTAGGATCAAAGTGGTTGATGTGCTGGCTTTGGTCTGTCAACGGATACGCATAGTCCGCAATAGAAGTGGAATAATACGTGTACTTGGGTAAGGCAAAGCTCTCGTTCGAGAAGAACCAATTCAGGTCATCATGGAAATTGTTGCGGTTCCAGGCTGACTCAGCTTGTGCCGGGGTCAAGGCCACGGCCACAGGCGAGAAGGTGTTGTGGACATAATGAGAAGCTGTGTTCCTAATGGGACTGGTGACACCAATACGTGTCGCTTCATCAAGCGGCTCCTCTCCAATTATATTAAGGTGTTTGTCGAATGTAGGCAGATAGACATTAGATTGAATGGCTTCGGCAGCATCAGTTCCAATTTGCAGGTTCTGCATGTTACCATCAATAGTCACCACATTCTCAACATTAACCGTAGCCGTAGGATTCACATAGATGCCGCCGCCATGATGCATGACTTCACCATTGTCGTTGTAATCGGCATCGGTGTACCATACATCCGCGTTAGTATTGTTATAGCCACGCTCCAAGACGGTTCCAAACTTGGTAACACCCGTTCCATTCATTGCAGAACCATTCAAGGTCAGCTCCGAATTTCCATGAGTCACAATCAACGGTTCAGACACTCCTAATTGGTCAAAGACAGGAACATTAAGCGTAGAAGGATCAACCCCCTCTGGATAGGGTTTCAAATCGGGGTTAGGATAGTTGGTTCCCGGAATCAAGAAATAGGTGTCGTCTCCTTTGACATGGCCATACAGACCGTCAATCTGCACGTTATCCAAAGCTATCGTTTCTTCACCTTGAACGACAAGCATAGCACCATAGTTGGCTCCCGGACCCTCACTATTCGGATAGGTCAAACCTTCATTGGTCGAGGTGAGATTGAGCGTTCCATCGCCAAGATCATAATAAGCTTCATTACCATACTGTCTTGCCCAATTCAATGGATGTCCACCCGGATAGCGATAGAGCTTTAACGGATAGGTCTGTGTCTCACCTTCCACTTCCATCGTTCCACCTTGAATCAAGGCACTTTCGTCTTCTGCCGACAAAGCACCCACTACATAGATGATGTCGTTTTGGTAGTCATAGTTGTATTCAACAAGACTCTCATCCGTGAAAATCTCGGAACAGATACCTCCAAAATTACCTGTAGTCACAGCACCCGAGACCGTCTTTTTGGGCATGTCAGGATAAAGTCCCCAACCATCGGTTTTCGACATATCGTCTCTTCCCCAACCTCTTGTGCCGTCAACATACCAGCGGCGTCCTCTGAACTCACGAATCACCCATTCGCGGTAATCAATACGGTCGCCTTTGAAGAACTGCAGCACATTCGTGTAAGGATACTGATTCGTATTGGTGAAAGTTTCGCCCTCATCGGTGAAGAAATTGTAATCCGAATTGTAGCTCAAGAAGCCACCGTCGACATTGTTTTCAACATTGCCTTCTGAAATCTTGGGACGCGCGTATGCGAAACTCTCGGTACCCCAAGGTTGGAGCGGGCTTCTCATACGGAAGAAGCCTTCCAGTTCGCCATAATATTGGCCCATGTCAACCCAGTTGTCACCCTGCTTTTCCTTGCGATGATATCTCACCCAAAGTCTTGAGTCACCCTTGAAGACCAGAACATTCTCTTGAGCGTAGGTCAAAGGCGTCGAGGGGTTGGAAGTATAGTACAAGTGAGCCGTTTGCTCTGAATCCTTGATGCCAATCCACTCCCAATAGTCATGTTCATCGTCGTCAAGCATGCCATAGAAAGGCACATCATACACAGAATAGTTGGATTGTTTCAGATGCACGCTGCGCACCTTGCGGATAGAATCCATATATGCCGGGACGCTGGGCGAACCCAACACAAAGCCACTAGCATTGGCCATATACAAAGTCGTGTCAACCTTGAACACGGCATATTGGCGTTTTCCACTACCGCTGATGTCGTTCATACCGCTGAAATTGACATTGGAATGGTCAATCACCAAGTTGCCGCAACGCTGGATGGTTTTCAAGGTTCGAGTGGCATGGGTAAGTTCAGTATTGGCTCCATCGTCATCACGGTGACCGTATGACTTCAGCAGGATATGACGTCCTTCGGCACCCGACTCGCAGTGGGTACTACTGCCAAACAAGCCTCCTGAAATCGTCATTTCAGTATTCGAACCTTGGTTTTGTGTATCGTAACCCGTTCCGTCAATATAAATGTTGCTGTAACCCGAAACGATGAAATCCGTCCAAGTGTTGGAGTTGGAATTGTTGCCATAGAAGTCGGAGCCACCATACACCGAATTGCCGATCACCAATTTGCTTACTGTCGGCTCGATACCTTCCGGATTATACTGAGGTTCATCGCCTCCGCAATCCTTATAATAGATATTGTATTCCTTATTAGGTGCATTGAGGATGGCATCCTTACCAATATTGACGCAAACCGAGCCATGGACCAAGCTAGAATAGCCGGCGCCGAAAACGTTGCCGTCGATCTCGCCACCATTGATGTTGACGAAAGAGGTCCAATCTTTGGGATGATCAGGATCGCCGTCCAAAGCATTGTTGTTGCAGCCATAGACATTACCCATGACATGACCGCCACGCATGTTGACCGTCTTCATACCCAGTTGGGTACGGCCTTCGGGCAGGGCTTTACTGCCACCAAACACATTCACCTTTACCAGGCCACCATTGATGTTGACCACTCGCTCCTCGCCCACCAGACTCATGTTGCCGCCGCCATAAACGCTGTTGATGACATTGCCACCATTGACATACACTCTCGTATGGCCTTTGACAAGACCTGCCGTAGGGCTGGTCTCTCCATTGGGGTCAAGGTCGATGCCACGGCCACCACCATAAATATTACCCTTAAACGGGTCGCCTTCGGTAACACCGATGGTTCCACCATTTACGGTGACTTTCGTATTTTGGTTCACGTGGCCGTCCTCGCCTCCACCAAACACACTGCCTTTGATGACCGTCTCGCCCCCAATCTTCACATCCGTATTGTGGGCGCAGCCCAATTCCTTGAATTCGGCGCCAGCCATACCACGCGAAGAGCCAAACACGTTGCCATGCATTCTGCCTTCGTCGTTTTGGTTGCCAATTATGCCTCCCGTCATGTTGATTTGAGCCAATCCAGTACCCGCAACAGGAATAGGATCGCCGTTGTCGTCCAAGACATATTGGGTGTTGCCATTTTCATCCAAGATGGGGTTACCTTCGTCGTCAAGCTGAATTTCATACCTACCCACCGACGACATATTGCCACCGCCATACACGTTACGACAAATCTTACCACCTCTAACAATGACGTTAGTGTTGCCATAGACATGACCTGAGGTCAGGCAGTAACGCAACTTGCCCTCCTCCTCGTCATAGTATTGATCCCATCCGCGGCCACCACCATAGACGTTTCCATGGAGTGAATTGCCATCGGCGGTCAAATTATCGCGCTCAGTGCCACCCACCTGGCCAGCCAGGATGTTGACATGCGTGTTGTTGAGGACATGACCATCCTCTGAACCGCCAAACACGGAACCTCTAATGAAAGGACTGTGTCCATTCGCTTCAAAAATGTTCACGGTAGTCTCTTTTGCATAGGCCATCTTTTCCGCAATGGACGTGGGTGAAGGTGCCTCAACAATACCCTTGCAACCGCCATACACATAGCCGCCGATATAATCGGGAATATCAGAGCCAGCCTCACCATGTCCGATTTCGCCACCACTGACGTTAACGGTAATATAACCATGGTCTTCACCTTCCTGCATGACGCCATAATGCTCTTCGTCATCCACAGGGGCGAAATAGAAGCCTACCGAACCACAGCGGCCACCGCCATACACAGAGCCTAACAATTTGCCGCCTGTGACATTGACTTCAATATTGCCACCTACGCTACCTGCGGTCAAGGCGATGGTATTGCTACCCAAACCACCTCCAAAAACGCTACCGTCGTAGTCGGTGTAACCATAGGTGCCGATACGGCCATTGGTGACATTCAAGAGGACATCGCCAAGCACGTGGCCTTCCTCACCACCACCAAACACACTGCCGTAGATCGTGCCACCATTAATATTAACGTAGGCCTTGTTAACATTGGTCCTCATATTGAAGGAGTAATCCAAATTACCCTTGCCGCCACCAAAAACATTGCCGTATTGCACTCTAATGATCGAATCGACCGAACGTTCAATGCCAACCGATCCTCCATTGATGGTTACGGTAGAAATGCCAGTGTCATCTACAGGTATGATCAATCCATTCTCGGTTATTGTTTTGCCTACATTGCCATACTCGGAGCCGCCATAAACGCACCTAAGCACATGACCTCCCTCAATAAGGACATTGGAGTTAACACCAACATGGCCGGCATCCTCGTCCTCAAACAAGCCTCTACCACCACCAAACACATTGCCTGAACCCACATAAGGCACATTATGCTCATTCATCACGCCGACAGTGCCGTTATGCACTACGACAGTGGAGCTGCCTTTTGTAGCGGCGACGTTTCCACCGCCATAGATGTTGCTCACCAAGATATCATCATCACCGTCGACAGTGACCGTAGAGTTGCCGAACACGGGGCTTTCGTTGCCGCCGCCAAAAGCAGCGCCATCGTAGAAAGTCAGCGAATTGCCGCCATCCTCCACCTCACGAGTGCCATAAATCTTGGTGTTGCCATTGACGTTCAGTATGGTATTGCCTGTAACAACACCTAAGTCAACGATTTCTTTAGTCGTATAGCAATACCAATTACCTTCAGCATCCTGGAATGTAGGATGATTGGTGTTCACACCCGTCACGCCTTCTGGTATTTCATGAGTCCAGGTATAATAAATATCATTGCCTGAAGCATCTTTCTTATAAGGCATCTCATCCAATGCCATGTCACCATTATACAATACTCCAGTGAAGTCACGATAGGGGAAGATAGGATGTTCCTTATCATAAATGCGAAAACTAGGTATGGCCGCAGAGAAGCCTCCACCATAAGCCGAACCATAAATGATAGTGTTGCCTTGCAAGGTCGACTCCACATTTCCTTTCACACGACCCAAGTTGCCTCCTCCATAAAAATCCTGAAGTACGGTGCAGTCTGTCAAGACATTGGTCACATCACCAGTTTCAGTAATGCCGAAATCAACCCAATGGTAATAAGTGCGCAATGTTGGCTTGGTATTCATACCGTTGGATTCGTTAAAAACCTCAAATTCAAACAAGGCATCATACCCCTTTTCTGAATCATAACGCGGTGTCAAACCTGTAATTGTATTCAAGGGATTGAATACTCTAAAACCAAACCCAGCCCAGCCCGCAGCAGTTGGGGCTGGCAACTCATAATTATTAGAATCGGTATGTTGGTCACGATAATAATTCGTTCCGCCATTGCCACCACCATAAAACTGTCCGAATATCGTTCCTGTAGCATGAGTGGTCACCGTTTTACCTTCAGTCATAGTTCCCACCCTGGGACCACCGCAATATTTGCCCACAATACTGTGGTCGATGGTCACATCGATATTGCCGCCCACTGGACATGCGGCATTGATGCCGCCTCCATAAAACTCACCGATAATTGAATGGTCGATTTTAAATGTGACATCGCCTCTAATCTTGTCGTAACCAGCACCACACATTAAACCAAACTTGCCTCCATTGGTGTAACAGTGGGGATTGCCTTGGTGCTCTGATGGAACGATGTCAGGGCGATAAATTCCTGAAAGATAGAACTCAGGATAATCACCACCAACGCAATTGACAGCACAAAGACGTATCTTTGCAGAGTTATTACGGCTCGTATGGGAACCTGGAGTGAAACGTTTCATCCTGAAATTGCCACCCAAAATGAAATAACTGGTCTTATCGGATTCTCCATTGTTATCGTTTGATCCATAGCGAACCACAATCTGCTCAAAATGACCTCCATTAAGAATGACAGGAGCTTCGACTTTGTTCACATTGGCATCATATTCAAACTGCGTAGTATGCATACAAGCAGTTTCAGTGATTTCGAAATGGCCTTGAGGAACAAAGATACCTAAAGAATAGGCCCAGTTGTTGTGACGGATGGCAAGGCCTAACTCCGGTATCGATAAAAAGTCAAATCGGATAGGTTGAATAGGACGACGAGACAGATCGCTTCTAAACTGGAATTGGAAACAGAAATCAGGCTCGTTGTCAAAATCGAAATCAGCACTCATAATGGTGAAAGGGTGTCTTTTCCCATCAAGGTCGGTGCCTACTGCTGCATTTCTATTCTTCACTTGAAGATTGCCGACCAACACCAACGCTTGGTCATAGACCGTAGGACAGGAAGATTCCTCATCAAGCCCTTGAATGGCTGTCTGCAAATTGGTGAACACAGTGTGTCCTTGGAAGGTTCCTGGCATACTGCCCGCCGGAGAAAACTCCGCACCTACAATAGGAGCATTATTATTATTATTCGTCATATTCGTCACATTTACACGATCAACGCTGTTGTCCGCATTACGAATATAGAATGCCTTGCCCCAATAGGCCTCAATGGTAATTTCGCTAACGCCATCCGGCACATAGTAATAGCCACCTTGCGCGAACACGCGGCCACTCACTTCATAAAGATCTTTATTAGTGCAGTAGCGATCTGCGAAATTGTAACCGCTTTCCCAATTGGCAACAAAATTGCCAGGAGTGCCACCTTTCACATCGGTAATCTTCCAACCTGTCACCACCTTATCGGTATAGTTGTTACCATATTTTTCGGCATGGGTTGTGGCATTAGGGTTACCAAACCGCTCATTGTAATAAGGCAACTGCACTTTGGCATAGCCATAGTCGTTGTGCAGCGTGTCCATGTCAAGTATGGGAAGATATAAGGTCTGGTCGGCAGCACTACTATTGTTCGAACCCGCCTTCACCGTCACTGTAAGCGTTCCCAACTTCTTGCCTTGGTATGCACCAGCTGCCTCACGGTTGACCCAACAATGGTTTGCATCGTCCCAAACCTTTTCAGGGTCGGGATTGATGACAGATGGATACTTGTCCCATCGCTTAAGGATAGGGTAAGGTGCAATGCTCGGGTCAAGCACCCACTTGGCAATCAAGTCCAAATCCTCATCGCTTTGCTCACTACCTTTCTTCTCGGTGACCCACCACGTGCAAAGGCGACGGTTACTGTTGAGGATGTTACGGTAATACTCGAAATGAGTCAAGTATTTTTCCTCGGCAGGCCATGTTCTCAAATACTGAGCAATGTTAGTGTAGTCATCATCAAATTTCGCAGAAGCCAAGAAATAGTCATAAAGATTAATGCCATTGTTGCCCGAATTGTCAATGATTTTATTTCCAAATACAGGATACTTCTTCGTTCCTCCAAAAATATCGCCATAGAACATGTTGTTAACAACCCCACAACGCAAAGCACTATTGGGTTGTCCATAATTATTGGTCTTAGGACCATAACTATTGTTTCCAACGATACCAGCGGCAAATTCACCAGCACTAGTGATGTTGGCAAAACTGTAACAATTTATTACGCAAGTCGGCCTAGGCTCTTGCATGTACTGCCCCGATTCAACATACAACAACCCAACAATGCCGCCCGTGTCGCCAGTGCCTCCAACCGAACCACTGAGAATGCCACAATTATAAACGCAAGCACCACCCTTGATTTCGCATGCAATGGCACCCGTATTGCCCTCATGCCCCGAAATGTTCACTTCGGCAAGAATGACATTGCGCACCACACCACCGTCAACCACATCGAACAGCGGGTGAGTTAGGCCTGAAATGGTATGAAAGTCACCGTCCAACGTACCAGAAAACCCAGTGATGGGTTCGGATGAAGGCGTAAAACCTTCCTTCAACAAATAGAACCCCGTCATGTCGGTGATTTCGTCTCCTAAACTGACACGCTTGAACAGAGCAATGTCGGAATCAGACATGCCACTTTTCACCGCCACGGCCTGGATCACATCAGTAGTCACCGTGATAGGACCATTGTACTCAGGACTGCTTGCCGTTGGGGTACTGCCATCAGTGGTGTAATGAATGGTGGCGCCTTCCATGCCACAAGTCAACACGACTTTACCGTTATTGTAGGCTACCTGAGGCTTGTCACACGCCTCATCACGTCCATAATTGTTTTTTCCATTGGCCATCACGACCATTCCCAAACACAAAAGTATGCCAAGCATACCCATTCTGCATTTGAAAAAAACTTTCGTTGCATTCATTCTGCTTGCATTAAATAAACTAGTATTCTCTCTATTCATTTATTATTAAAATATTTTTTAAGCGAATTATAAAAGGTTTCTTTGAGGCCGCAAAATTAGGCATTAATATTTACTTTTCTAAACTTTTTATGGAGGTACTTTCTATACAAGACACTATCTCTATAAAAATCAACGTGTTGCATAAGCGCATTAATTCCACAAAAAAGTGCGCGAACAACAATCAAGCCAGGTCACACGCACAAGCACACCAAAGCCGCCAACACCATCAGCAAAGGAATGATCTTGCTGCGGATGTTCTTCTCCTTAAAGCCGAAGATGCCGTAGATGAACGACACGACGAGGCGCACACCATAGAGGATGAGCGGGATGAGCACCACTACAGCGGCATCCTGCTTCAAGCCGGTGAGATAGATGACGTCGGCCACGGTGACGAAGACCGCCATGGCAACGATGCCCCAGCGCCACTCGAAAGGCTGTTCCTTTCGCTTGGGCAGCCAAATGAGGAGAAACATCAAGGCCATCATGAGGAAGTCGTAAATGGTGTACCAGGCTTGGATGGTAGAAGGTGAAATATTCTCCTTGCTGAGCAGGAATTTGTCGTAAACGCCACTCAAGGCGACCAAAATTGCCGAGCCCAACAACATATACACCCATTTGTTCGACTTGAAGTGTATGCCCTCCAACTTGCCCGATCGGTTCATCAGATAGAACGACACGATGGCCAACACCACACCTGTCCATTGCAACCAAGTCAGTTTCTCTTGGAAGATCAAGAACAGCAGGATCACTGAGATGGCGGGACGCAACTGGTTGACAGGGCCCACCACAGTGATAGGCAGATGTTTCATGGCCGAATAGCTGAACATCCACGAAGCCAAGATGAGCGCCGTCTTGCCCATGATGAGCAAATGCTGCCGCAACGTCAACGGCTCGATGAAAAGCTTCTGCATGAAGTCGCCCTCAAAGATATAGGGTTTGAATTGCGACAGCAGGACAAAAGGCAAAAACATGAGTCCGCTGACCAAGGTGCTATAAAACAATACGGGGATGATGGCATTGTTGACGACGGTCTGTTTCTTGAAGATGTCGTAGAAGCCCAACAATACGGCTGAAATCAAAGATAAGACTACCCACATGGTGCTAGTTACTTTGGAATTGGCGGCAAAAGTAGTGATTTTTTTTTGAATGATTAAGTTTCCCCTGCGGGGAAATCGGAGATTCGACGGAGTCAATGGAGATGTGTCGTGTTTTATTTTTGCGGCGGCCTGTAGGGTTTATGTAAAATGAGACCTTACCGGCCGCCGTGGATGTACACAATGCGATAACTCCATTCCCGCGCAGCGGGAATCTTTTTCTTGTATCGGAATAATTTGTACTTTTGCATTACTAAAAACAAATCATTCGATGAACTGGAACGATTTGCTATCCAACAAACGCTATGCGCAGCCGCACAAGAGCCCCGACATCCGCAGCTCTTTCCAGCGCGACTACGACCGCATCATCTTCAGCAGTCCCTTTCGCCGCTTGGAGAACAAGACCCAAGTGTTTCCGCTACCAGGCGCGCAGATGGTCCACAATCGTCTCACGCATAGCCTCGAAGTGGCCAGTGTGGGCCGTTCCATCGCCTGCCGCACTGTGGAACGGCTGGCCAAGAAGCACCCCGAGCTGAAGGAACGCCAATCCGACATTGAGACCATCGTGGCCTCAGCCTGTCTGGCTCACGACCTAGGCAACCCTCCTTTTGGCCATTCGGGAGAAGACACCATCAGCAGCTTCTTCCGCGACGGCAAAGGCAAGGAACTGCAAAGCCAAGTACTGCCCGAACAATGGAGCGACCTCATCGCCTTCGAAGGCAACGCCAACGCCTTCCGTCAGCTGACGCATCAGTTCACAGGTCGACGTGCGGGCGGCTTCTCGCTGACCTCGGCTACCTTGGCCACCTTGTTGAAGTATCCCTACCCTTCCTTCGACAAAGGCAGCCGCAAGAAATACAACGTCTTCTACTCCGAAATTGAAGCATTTAAGGAAGTCGTGGGAGAATGCGGCATGCCTCGCTTGGATACCAATCATCTCGTGTATGCCCGTCATCCTCTCTCCTACATGATGGAGGCTGCCGACGACATTTGTTACCTCGTCCTCGACATGGAAGACGCCCACAAACGCGGCATTGTCAGCACGGAGGAAATCGAACGTTGTTTTCTGTCGTTCTTCAACGCCGACCATTCCAAGGACAAGGAGGTGTTCAAACACAAAGAGGTAGTTTACCGCGACGTGACCGATGTCAACGAGCGGATGGCCTTTTTGCGCGCCACCTTAATTAATAAACTCGTCAATTGCGTTAGCGACATCTTTATCAAAAACTACGACAACATCATGGGAGGCCGCTTCGAGAAGAGCCTCATCGCCCACCTGCCCGAGTTTGAGAAGAACGCACTCGACCGATGCCGCGATGCCTCTGTGAAACACATATACCGCCACCCCTCGGTGGTTAAAATCGAGCTGACCGGCTTCAACGTCATCGGCACGCTATTGGAACAATTCACCGATGCCGTACTGAAGCCCGACACACCTTATAATAAGAAGTTAATATCCCTTATACCAGAGCAGTTCAAAGTGGCAACCGACGACACTTATACCAAGCTACAATCTGTCGTGGACTTCATCTCCAACATGACAGATCTTTACGCCGTTCAACTCTATAAAGACTTGAGAGGAATTGACTGATGAAGAAAACCTTTGCCATCGTTTGCCTATTGTATTGTGCTATGATAACGTTCGCACAAGAACCTCTCGTTTCAAGAAGCACAAAATCCTATTTGATTGCAAACGGTAATCCGAAAGATGAAACTTATTTGAAAGACAAAGCCCGTCAAGCTGGATTGGACATAGGGCTTACCGTGCTGGCCAACCGCATCCCCACCACCAGCAAACTCGTGGGGCCCAAACCTTCGAAACACTTGCTGAAACAAGGCCTTTTGCATCTTCAACTACCCATCGACGACAAGCAAAACGAGTTTGCCGTTTACCACTCCGAGCTCTTTGACATCCCTGCCACTATTAATGTGCTGCAAATCGACGACGAGCTTGTAACCTACCGCAGTGTGGAAAAAGTAGGCGACATCCACATATTCTACCAATGCGTTCGTGGGGCTTTCGGCACCAGGAGAGTGGCTCATGGCAAGAACGCTGTCGTCTACAAACTATGGGACACGCCTGAGCGCACCCTCCTACCCGACCTAGAGACGCAAGACCAAATGGCGCAATCCGAGGCCAAGAAATTAGCCAAGACCGACTATCCTCTTTTGATTTTCAACGATTTGAAGAGCTATGCCTACAACGACCAAGGCGACTTGTCCATCGGTCATTTCCTCGACACGATGCACAAATACAATCCCGACAAACTCTTGCAAGCCGACCTGCTCACCCCCGCCGCATGGCCCTTTCTGAGCCGCGTCAACGAAAACCAACTTTGGAACGAAACCATGCGAAGCACCATGGTGGAAACACTGGCCGAAAAGCAGGAATTCTACCGCAAAACCCAGATGCCTTGGATGATTGGCAACTTCAAAATCCACCTTGCTTATAAAAACCGAAAAGCTACCTCAATGGAGGAGCTGGAATGGTTCCTCTCCAAAGCCGCTGCCTTCGACGCAGGCTTTGGCCTCGATTTCAGCGTAGAAACCATGCGGAAACACGGCCTCACCAATATAATGCTTAATACCATACGCACATGGGAAAGCCTTCGCTTATCCCATGCCTTTAGCGACAGGATCAAGGAATCACTTAAAGACCCTTATAGCGACTGGCACATCAAAAAAGATGAAGACTCCACCTATCTTCTTTACCCTCAGTACAACTCACGCCGTTATTTCTGCAATTTCACCGACGACCAATGGGAATGGAACTCCCCATACTCAAGCCGCTTCGCGCTCAGCATCTGTGTTGAAGGCAAAGGCAGCATCAATAATTTGGCCTTCATGACGCCAAACGGAATACTATATTTCACCTGTCCCATCAAAGCCGGACAATATCTCATCTATGATTTCGAAGGCAACGCCTGCATTACTGACTTAAACTACAACAAGATTGCAGACGTAGTAGCTCAAGGCGAGTCGGTCTTGTACGAAGGCATTTCCCAAGTTTCATTCACATGTGAGGTCAAAATGGAAGAGAGGAAAAAACCGGAGGTAACCATACGCTATTACACCCATGGCGAAGCTGAAGTAATTAGAAAACCTTAATTAATTTGAGATTCCCCAGCGGGGAATGGTATAGTTGCTATTACGTTGCTTTGCGGCGGCCTGCTGGTTTCTAATGTCAATATGAGACTTGACTAGCCGCCGCAGAGATAAATATCTCGCATAACTCCTTTCCCGCTCGCGGGAATCTCCCTTCAAACTACAGTATCCCCACTAGTGAGGACTTGTTTTGTAAAAAAGTATCACTAATAAGGATAAAAGCGTACGGATTGTCTTTGTATTTTTGCAGCATCAAACAAAAGCATCCAATGACAACCCTAGATAAACTCGAAATAGGTCAGTCCGCACGCATCAAGGCTGTAGGAGGTGAAGGCCAACGCCGCCAGCACTTCCTTGATATGGGCCTCATCCCCGATGCCAGCATCAAAATTGTGAAATATGCGCCCCTTGGCGACCCGATGGAGGTGATGATCCATGGCTACGCGCTCACTCTGCGCAAAGCCGACGCCGCCCTTATCGAAACCGAGCCCTGCGACAACACCCAAACCGAAGCCGACACCAAAAACTTCAACCCCGACCGTCTTTATATCACCTCACTCCCCGACCACAACGCCCACCCAGGCTTGGGTGAGGAAGGCATCTACCACGACAAGACACACGAAACCCCGCTACCCAAAGGTACCAAACTCACTTTCGCCCTCGCCGGACAACAGAACTGTGGCAAGACCACCCTCTTCAACCAACTGACGGGCGCCAACCAACATGTGGGTAACTTCCCCGGCGTCACCGTCGACCGCAAGGACGGCACCATCAAAGGACATCCCGACACCTCTGTCACCGACCTGCCAGGCATTTACTCGCTGTCACCCTACACCTCCGAGGAAATCGTCTCGCGCGAGTTCATCATGAAGGAGAAACCCAAAGGCATTATCAACATTGTGGATGCCAATAACATTGAACGCAACCTCTACCTCACCATGCAACTCATGGAATTGGGCAAGCCCATGGTTTTGGCCCTCAATATGATGGACGAGGTGCGCAACAATGGAGGTAGCATCTTGGTGAACGAGATGGAACAAATTCTAGGTTTACCTGTGGTGCCCATCTCAGCGGCCAAGAACGAAGGTATCAACGAGCTCGTCGACCATGCCATCCACATCGCCAAATACCAAGAAGCGCCCGTGCGCCAGGACTTCTGCGACAAGGATGACCACGGCGGCGCCGTGCACCGCTGCCTTCACAGCATCATGCACCTCATCGAGGACCACGCCCAAAGGGCTGACATCCCCGTGCGCTTTGCCGCTTCCAAACTCGTCGAAGGCGACACCATCGTCATGGATGCGCTGCAGCTCTCACAAAACGAAAAAGAGACTCTTGAGCACCTCATCGTACAGATGGAAGAGGAACGCGGCCTTGACCGCGCCGCGGCCATGGCCGAGATGCGTTTCACCTTCATCAAAAGGCTCTGCGACAAGACCGTGGTCAAACCCAAGGAAAGTAAAGAATACCAGCGCAGCCGTCGCATCGACCGCATCCTGACAGGCAAGTGGACTGCCATCCCCATCTTTGTCCTCGTCATGATGGGCATCATCTGGCTCAGCATCGACGCCATCGGTGCGCCCTTGCAGGACTGGCTCGACCAAGGTATCTCGTGGCTCGCTGGAGTGACGGGCAACGCTTTGGCCAACTGGAACGTCAGTCCAGCCATACAGTCACTCGTCGTCGACGGCATCTTCGGTGGCGTGGGCAGCGTGTTGAGTTTCGTGCCTATCATCATTCTGTTGTTCTTCTTCCTCAGCCTGTTGGAGGACAGCGGCTATATGGCACGCGTGGCTTTCGTCAGCGACAGCTTCTTGCGTAAGCTCGGCCTCACTGGCCACAGCATCGTACCCATGCTCATCGGCTTTGGCTGCACCGTGCCCGCTGTGATGGCCACACGTACCCTCCACTCCACCCACGACCGTTGGCGCACCATCCTGCTGACGCCTTTCATGAGCTGTTCGGCCAAGATCCCGATCTATGCTTTCTTCACCAGCATGTTCTTCCCGCATCATGGCGGACTGGTGCTGATAGGTTTATATCTCTTGGGCATCATCGTCGGCATCATCACTGCGCTGTTCACCAAATGGTTCGGCGACAAAGGCGACGTGGCCCCCTTCGTCATGGAGCTGCCCAACTATCGTCTGCCAAGCCTCAAGAACGTGGCGCATCTGCTCTGGGACAAGACCAAGGACTTCCTACAGCGGGCCTTCACCGTCATCTTCATTGCCTCTTTGGTGATTTGGCTCCTGCAGACCTTCGACTTCCACTTCCAGATGGTCGAGAACGGCGAAGGCAGCATGTTGGCAAGCGTTGCCGGCTGGATTGCCCCCATATTCCGTCCTTTGGGCTTAGGCGAATGGCAGATCGTCACTGCCTTGGTGAGTGGTTTCATGGCCAAGGAAAGCGTAGTGGCCACCCTTGAGGTCTTGAACGCCATGCCGTTGTTCACCACTGTCACAAGCATTTCCATGCTGGTTTTCTGCCTGCTCTACACGCCTTGCGTGGCTGCCATGGCCGCCATCCGCCGCGAATTGGGCAGCAAGTGGATGCTCTTCATTATCCTGTTCCAATGTGTAGTGGCCTGGCTCTGTGCCTGGTTCGCCTATCTCATCGCTAACGCCATCATCGCATGAACCTCGCTTCCGTCATAGTGCTGTTGGTCGTCCTTGCGATGGTCGTCCTTGCCATCCGCGCCATGCGGATGGGCAAGAGCCAATGCTCTTGTGGCGAAAACAGTAAGAAGACGGAAAACGGAGGAAAATGCGCCTCATGCGCAGCAGATTGTCCGTTCAAACGATAAATAAGTTCATTTTATTATACTGATTATCTGCTATTTATATAAACTTTTTAGCTATAAGTTATAAGCCGTCAGCTATCAGCTCGGTAGCGCCAAGGCTGACTGCTGACGGCCAAATTCTCCTGCCTTTTCTGTAAACTAATTCTGCTCATCTATTTAGCAACTTTTTTTCTACATAATCTAGATGAAAACGGATGGCATTCCTTTTTTATCCATATCTTTGCTCCCACAAATCACAGTTCGCCCATTTTCAGGTAAATGATGAAAAAGAATTATATCTGGCCCTTAGTTTTGGCCTTATTCACTTGGGTTCTCGCCTCTTGCGACCAAGAAGTGGAACAGGAACAACCCATCAATGTGCATGGCCAATATCATGCAGTGTGTGTCGCTGATACCAACGACATGCCTCACATCGATATCAACCTTGATGTGAAAAAGATCACCGATTCCACGTTTCAGGCTCAGATGGCTTTTTACCATTATTACAAAGATAATCTGCTCTATTCGGAGGTCACAAGTGCATGTGAGCCCGTTATCAACAAAGACACTGTCCTCCTTAGTTTTGTCATGTCAGAAGGAAAAAACACCTGGATGCCAAAGCCTATGGATCGCCGTCTGAACGTGGTGTTTCTTTACGACAACGACACCTTAAAACTGCTTTCATCGTCCGACAGCAACATCCTTCCCGACGACATGATTCTTTTTAACAAGGCCATTACCCGTGAAGATTCGGCTGCCATTCATTTCGATTCGAGGCTGCCAAGGACGACGATGATTGATGGATTGCATTTCATAAACGGCCCCGTCAAAAAAGTTTGTGCAACTTCATCGACAGGATTCACTTATTTCGAGTATTCTTTTGATGAGAAAGGCATTGTGACAGGCCACAAAGACTGCAACGGTAAAACATACGACTTCGAGGTAGGTGATCTTGGCGATGGCGGTTATTATTCCTTCCTGAAACGACAAGGGTGGAATGCCGAGCTTTCATACAACAGTTCCAACCAACTTATTTCAGACAACACTAGGCGTAATCTGATATCCTATTATTATGACCAATATGGAAGAATGACGGATGGCTATTTCAAAAACCCCAAAACATTCTACTCGTTTGAGCTTAAGTTTAATGCTCATGGAACTCTTATCGGCATCTGGAATAAGAGTTTGGACAAATATGAAATGAAACACATCGTAAAGGAAACCGACAATTATGGCAACCCTCTAGAGCAAAGCATTGATTATTGCAACGGTCGTGTTTCCTCACCCTACCATTACGAATACGAGTATTACGAATAAACAGGTTTTAACACTCCTACTCCCTACCCTGCTAGAGCCCTATTCTTCCACCAGATGGTAATACTTTGGCTGATAGCCTTCCCATTCATCCGTCAGCAATTCAGGATGGAAAAAATGAATGAAGTCGGCCAATAACAAATCGGGCTCGCACTGCGACTGCTCGAAATAGCCCGTTGGAAGAATGTCGCAAACGATGATTTGATGGTTCTTGAAGGCGTCGAAAAGCGGATAGACTGGACTCTCTTTCGATAACGACTCGTATGTCATCGGAAAAGGGTTAGAGTTAATGACGCGCCAATAGTCGGCATGTTGTGCCTTGGCGAGGATGCTTTCGGCATCCATTGGAACGCTGGCCGTGGACGGATTGTCTTTCCAGATGTAATCGGCGCCGGCATCAGAAAAGAGCTTGGCAATATAGCTGCGTCCACCCGCCACATACCACTGCCCGTTAAAAGCCAGGTCAGAGAATACCGTGGGGCGATGCTCCACTTCGGCACATAGTCCTGAGAGAGCGTTGTATCGCCGCTCAATGTCATCAAACCAAGCGTCAGCCTTATCCTCGCAACCTGCAAGTATGCCTATGACGCGAATCCACTCGGCGCGTCCCAAAGGCGTGTTCTCCATATAATCTGCAAAGGGAAACAACACTGCGCCCGTGACATTGAGTCCACCTTGATTGCCGTCGAAATAAGGCGAATACAACAAAGCATCAGGCTGCAACTGTATCATCCGCTCCACGTCGGCAGCAGCCTCTGTGCCGATGTCGTAGACCTTCTCCTCCGCCAGCAAGGCACGCATGGTGGAGTCGGTGACGAAACGGCCTTCCAAGATACCTTTCACTCGGTCAATTTCTCCCAAACGAAGAAAAACTGCCCATTGCGTGGCTGAGAACGAAATTACGGACTTCACGGGAACGCGGAGGACGCCTTTCAAATCCGAATCTAAGGCTTTCGTCGTGTCCTTGACCATGGCGAACTTACCCAAAGACAAGGTCGTATCCCATGGACAGATCACCTCCATTAAATAACCATAGTCTTTCTCGCTAACGATGACATTATGTGCATAACGCATGATGTTGTCAACCTCGGTCTTCTCTTCCTTGACTTGGTGGGTGAACTTACATGCCGTCAAAGCCACCAGTAACAAGATCCATAGCTTTCTCATTGGCCATTCAGTTTTTCGAGACACTCCTTGCACAAGCAGTCGCTGTAATGCTCTTTCAGATAGGCTTTGGTAGCGTCTTTGAGCTGCACTTTTACGCACCAGCAGTCCAAGGAATGGACGCATTCGAATTCTTTTCCACAACGGGGACAAGTCTTTTTCATAGTCAAAAAACGTGAGACCCCCATTGCTGGAGGCCTCACAAAAATGAATATCAATTATTTAAACAACATTGCACTAGGGATGATGCCGGCCTCAAACGAGTTCAGCAGCACACCGTCGTTGGAATAGCGATACACCGTGCCGTTCATCACGAAGTTCTTGGCATCGGCGATGTAGATGTCGCCCGCCGTCGGCTCGACAGCCATATTGTAGAACATCGACTGGGGCTCGCCTTCGATTTGGAACGTCTCCGACAAACTCAACGTGGCAATGTCGAAACGGCGCACCACGTTGCCGTTGATAACATAAAGTTGGTCGCCCGACGGATTGGCTCTGACGCACAAGGCGGTGCCTTCAAACTCGCATCGTTTTGCGGCAGTCTTCAGCTGCGGGTCGATCTCCCAAAGGCTGGGATTCTCGCCATCGGCTTCCCATGTGGCGCCTTCACAAAGCACCCACACATGGCCGTTCCTGTCGACCGCCATCGTGTTGGGCTCCTTCCCCACCGTGATTTCAGCGACCTTCACGTCGTTGTTGACATCGACTACCTGCACGGTGTTCTTCTCCACACCTTGCACAAAGGTGTTCGACCAGTTGCTCACATAGAGTTCGTTGCCCACCAGCACCATCTTCTCCGTGGCCTTGCCCATCTCGATACTGCCTGCATGAGTCATGTCCTGAGGGTTGACAATCCACAGCTGAGAGCTGTACAAATCACTGACATAAGCTTTGTTTGGCGCGACGAACTGCATCTCGCGCGGCGAGTAGAAATCTGTGAGGCGGAAGGGCTTCGTCGTGTCGCACACCATGGTGTTGGCGTCCACCTTATAGATATAGTTGCTGTTGTTGACGACGATGTAAAGCTTCCCGTCGACCAAGGCCATGCTTTGGCCCACATCGCCCAACGGGGCATCGTTCACGCGGTAAAACAGGTTGTTGGCCACTGTGTCGGCCACTGGGTCATAGAACGTCAAGGAGGCGTTGGAGTATTGGTAGTTGCCTTCGTTGAGCACCAACACACCCGAGCCAACGGTAAACGTACTTGGATTGACAGGCTGGTCGGGCTTGCAGGAGAACAACAGCGCAGCGACAAAAGCCAACAATAACAGGTTTATTCTTTTCATCACTTATCTAATTTATTGTTTTACAACACGTTTCGTAACGATCATTCCATCAGCTTTGACGCGGACGAAATAAACACCTTCGTTCAAGTTGCCAAAGTCGATGACTGAGGACATTGAACTCATAACCATTTGTCCTACAAGATTATAAACCTCAATAGATTGCAAGTTTTCAACCATTACCGTCAAGCGACCTTTCACGGGGTTGGGATACATAGCGATATCTATCGTTTCGTTCTCATTTACATTATGGGCAATGTCGTGAATCACGCCGACAGCATCGAGGTCCATACCACTAGAGGCAAATCCCGTGGGCCAGGGATCGTTGATAATATGCCCTTCCGAGTCATAGGTGGCATATTGAGGGTCGATGTTGCCTACAACGTCGACAATGCGGACATGGGTGATATGGTTTTTGTCGAGCAAGGCATTGTCCTCCACCTCGTCCAAATCAAATGGGGTTCCATAAAACGCACCGTATTTACTGGCAAAATTATGGAGTTGCTCAGGAACAATGGAACCAGCATTACCCAATTGGGTTTCAGTTTGAACGTATGTAACAGCGGGAAAACGGAAAAAATTCACACCGTCGGAGCTAACCTCCACGAAACCCAACTCAAGTGCCCATGTATCTGGATTTTGTGCGTTAGCAAAACCATTCTCGAACACTGCGAAATCCGGCCCAGTTCCATTGCAAATGGGCGACTCGAAAGTCAAGGTGGCAGTACCACCGTCACCAAGACTCACTACGTCCATCGTGCCGCCAGGCACGCCCAAGGCAAGCGCCTCTTCGCCAAATGAAGCAAGGCCGTTTTCCGGATTGTCAATGCGCATTGGGCCACGTTCCACGGTGCAGCCCTTGGCCCATGCCACAAATGCCGAAGAGTCGGCATGCATGGCTGTGGTGCCGGGCTTGTCTTGCGCAGGCGCAAACTGTGCCCACAACGAAACCGGCACCATAGCCAACAGCAATATGGAGAGTCTCTTTATCATTTCACCACAAGTTTCGCAGTGCGAGCGGCGCTTTCGCTGTTCACCGTGACGAAATACACGCCGCCGTTCAGCATCTCTGTGCTGATGCGGACTTGTTCGCCAGCCATGACATCAGCGCTCACCGTGCTGACCATACGGCCCTGCATGTCATACACCGAAATCGTGGTCATGCCTGCGTTTTCAACAGTCACGAAAGCCTCGTTGACGGCAGGATTAGGATAGATAGTCAGGCTGCTCACCGCATTTTCATTCACAACAGTAGGGGCGGTAGCAGGAATAATCTCTGTAGTCCAAGAAATTGTGGTCCAGTCGTCGGACATGATGCCGCAAGCAACGCCTCCAATCTTCACGAAATCGTTGTTGTGAATCGGCTCTTCAGCCATCATGTTCATACCCATCAAGCCATTCACGCTGTGCATGGGAACGTCATAATCGGGATCGCCCCATTGGGCATCAGGATTAGGACACATGGTCAGATTGTATTCATCATCCACGTAGGTGATGTTGGTGGGAGCGGAACCGATTACTGTCAAGCGGCTGTCAGCAGCTGCAATATCAGTAAGAGCTTGGAGAACAGTGGCATCGCCATCGAAACGGTAGCCCCACGCCAGAGCGGTTTCAGTGTAGCTGCACCAGCTGAGTGCAACCACAACCTCATTTTCGCCTTCGCCAATCCAATATTTAATCTCTTCAGCGGTAATCGTGGCATCCACAACCTCTCCACCTGCATTCGGGTCGGTGGCGGGAATAATCTCAGTCGTCCAAGAAATGGTGGTCCAGTCGTCAGACATGATGCCGCAAGCAACGCCTCCAATCTTCACGAAATCGTTGTTGTGAATCGGCTCTTCAGCCATCATGTTCATACCCATCAAGCCATTCACGCTGTGCATGGGAACATCATAGTCGGGATCGCCCCATTGGGCATCAGGATTAGGGCACATGGTCAGATTGTATTCATCATCCACGTAGGTGATGTTGGTGGGAGCAGAACCGATTACAGTCAAGCGGCTGTCAGCAGCTGCAATATCGGTAAGAGCTTGGAAAACAGTGGCATCGCCATCGAAACGGTAGCCCCACGCCAGAGCGGTTTCAGTGTAGCTGCACCAGCTGATTGCAACCACAACCTCGTTTTCGCCTTCGCCAATCCAGTATTGGATGTCGGCAGGATCGATAGTAGCATCTTGTTGTGCACACAAATTGGTCGTAAACAGACCGAAGATTCCCATAAGGAATGCTAAAGTAAAGATTTTACGCATAATAATATAATTTAAAGTTTGACATTCAATCAATTACATTAAAATGCTTGCGGAAACAGAGGGTACACCTTTTATAATTAAGGAAAGCCAGCTCTTGTCCCGAAAGCTTCGTTTCAGCGACAGGCGGCAGGTCTTCTGACTTACTCCTTTGTTCTGACCGCCTTCCCGAAAAACTAAGTTTTCAGTGGCATAAAGGCCAGCGTGAAGAGCTAACAGCAGCGGGAACTGCTCGGGATTTTCACCCGATTCCCTTTTGAGCCTCGCGGCACCGCTTATCGGCGGCAAAGATACATCTTTTTTATTGTCACACATACTGACTACAAGAAAAAGTTGTTATTTTTGCCTTCTCAAAGGCAATCGTATCCTCACGAATAATCATCAAACAATGAAAAAGATAATTACACTATTTACCTCTTTAATTCTCTTCTTAGGCCTTTCCCAAGCCCAAGATGTTTATTTCGCCGGTCATGGTGATGGTATAGGCAAGATATGGAAAAACAACACGCTGGTTTACAGCATATCAGATACTGCTGGCATTGTCATCAACGACATGAAAGTCGCCAACGACAGCACCATTTTCAGCGCAGGCTACAGCTATTCCGATTTTCGAGGCCATGTCTGGACGAATGACTCGGTCCTTTTCACAACCGACTACACAACTTTCATCAAGCGGATTGTCCTTGACTCTAACGGATGGACGGCAGCCGGGGGCAACACAGTTTGGCAAAATGGCGAATACCTTTACGAATATACCATTGACAGCACGACGTGCAACCTTTATGCCTTGGCCATCGATACAATCACTGGCGACATCTATGCCGGTGGCTCCATCGTCACCCCAGGTGTGTATGCCTGCGTCTGGAAGAACGACACGATATTTTGGCAATACCCTAGCTGGTCGGAAGTCAATGACCTCTGCTTTGCCGAAGGAAACCTCTATGCGGCCGGACTTGTCTATGGCCCCGAATCCATTGACGGTGCGGTTTGGCAAAACGATTCCATCATCTTCCAAATCGAAGGTGACATCACAGCGGTCACAGCTTATAATGGAAGCATTTATTGGGCAGGCTACTCCACTACCGAAAACACGGTTTACGTATGGCAAGACGGCGAAATGCTCTACGACCATGCTTGCAATGATAGCTCTTGCATCAATGCCTTGGTGATTAACGAATTTGGCGTGTATTATGCAGGTCAGCTGAATGGTATTGCCACTGTATGGAAAGATGGTGTAATCCTATATCAACCGGAAGACTGTGAGGTAGTCAACGGTCTGGCTGTGCTCCCCGCCCCCACACCTACCTTCACCCTCACCGTCGAGGTCGACAGCATCGGAGGCGGTACCGTCATCGGAGGCGGCATCTACCATTATGGCGATACGGCCACCATCGAGGCCATCCCTGACATGGGCTGCGAGTTCCTTTTCTGGAACGACGGCATCGTCACCAATCCTCGCGACATCATCATCACCCAAGACACCACCTTCATCGCTCATTTCAATCTTTTCAATTACACTATCGAGACTGCCGTCGTTCCTCTCAACTCAGGAACGGTGACAGGGGGCGGCAGCTATCCTTACGGCGACACGATTACCCTAGAAGCCGTGGCTAATCCCGGCTTTATCTTCGAAAGATGGACCGACAGTGTCACCGACAACCCACGCGAGGTCATCGTCACACAAGACAGCGTTTTCATCGCTATGTTCAGCAATCGCCTATATACCATCACCGTCGAGAGTGACCATCCAGATTGGGGCTCTGTGACAGGTGGAGGCACCTTCTACTATGGAGACACCATAGAGATTGCGGCTACTGCCAATCTCGGCTTCTCATTTATCAGTTGGAACGATGGCGACACCGACAACCCACGCGAAATCATCGTCACAGACGACATGACCTTCACAGCACATTTCGGAATCCAGCAATGCCTCATACAGACTGAGGTCATGCCTGCAGACGCAGGCACCGTCACCGGTGGAGGCGCTTATTACTACGGTGACACCATCACTCTGACCGCCCACAACAACACAGGCTATGCCTTCGACCAATGGGACGATGGCGAAACCGACAGCCCGAGAACCATTATTGTTGAAGGCGATGCCACCTTCACTGCCGTCTTCAAGCCGTTACAATATGAAATCACAACGGAGTGCGACCCTGTGGATGGTGGTACGGTAAGTGGTGCAGGCACATACGACTACGGCAGCATCGTCACATTGACTGCCACGCCTAATGAATACTACGCTTTCCTCTGTTGGAGCGACGGCATTGCCAGCAACCCACGTAACATCACTGTGACAGGCAACGCCAATTATAAAGCTATGTTCCATCTCAATGGCACGCCACAATACACCATCACCGTGGTGGCAAACGATACGTTGTTGGGCACTGTTACAGGCGGCGGCACCTTTGACCAAGGCGCTACCATTGAAATCAGTGCCACACCTAACGCTGGTGCCCGCTTCATGAGCTGGGACGATGGCAATACCGACAACCCACGCAGCGTCATAGTCACACAAAACATGACTTTCATGGCCGTATTTACTGAAATCCCTGTTTTCACCATCACGGTAAGACCCGAAAGTCAACTGCTTGGCTCTACATACGGTAGTGGCACCTATATGCTCAACCAAGTCGTCACCATCGGCGCTACACCACATAATGGTTTCTATTTCTCAGGCTGGCAGGACGGCAATTCGGACAACCCACGCACCATCGTCGTGACGGGCAACGCCGAATACATTGCCTCATTCTCACAAAACCCAGTGCAAACCTACACCGTTGACGTACTCTATGATGAAAGCCAAGGTTTTATCCTCGGTGCAGGCACTTATACCGAAGGCAGCATAGCCACCATCGCCGCCATCCCTGCCGATGGTTTCTATTTTAAGAGATGGGATGATGGTACAACCGACAATCCTAAACAAGTCTTGGTTGACCATGACATCGTACTGGCAGCATTCTTTGAGTTCACCAGCGTCGATGAAAATGGCTTAGGGACCATTGACCTCTACCCCAACCCTGCCAAAGACATCATCCGAATCGAAGGGCTTGAAGGCGAACACGAAATCAGCATCTACAACGCCATAGGCATGAAGGTCAAAACCGCAACACTGCAAGGCGACGCTGAAATCAACATTAGCGAATTGCCCGCCGGCCTCTACCTTGTCAATATGGGCAACCAGCACACCATGAAATTCATCAAGGAATAACAGCCAACATATCCTTTTTATAAACACAAAGTGGAATGCCGGTCACTGCCGACATTCCACTTTTGTTTTAGGTACGGAGAGGCTTACTTAGTCACCACAAACTTCAGTGTCTGGTTGCCCAGTTCGGAAACAGCTTTGATGAAATAGATACCCGAATCAAGGGTATTCAGGTAGGTCTCCAAAGTCGTGTGGTTCAAGCCATTGAAGCTGTAGGTATAAAGTTGGCGACCCATGAAGTCGAAGACCGTCAGTTCGGCCTTTGCGCCTTCGTTCAGCACAACATGCATCTCGCCCTGTGAGGGATTGGGGTACACATTGATGATTTCTTCCGCTTGAGCAGGTTCTTCAACGTGGAGTGTCTCCAAAGCCTGCGCGAAATCGGGAATGCCGTAGCCGTAGTAGCGGTCAGGATTATTGGCGCGGTCGCCACAAGCACGAATGGCATCGCAAATCTCTTGCACCGTGGCGTAAGGATTGGCTTGGCGGAGGCATGTCACCACACCGGCAATCACGGGGGTGGCAAAAGAAGTGCCGTCGCCATTGTAGTAGCCACCGTTGTCATCGGCCACGTAAGTAGACTGTCCCATTGCCATCACGTCAGGCTTGATGCGGCCATCGGCGGTAGGTCCAAAGGAGCTGAACCAAGTGCGCTCGCCAGAACCGTCAACGGCACCGATAGTCAGCACGTGTTCGGCATCGGCAGGAACGCCAAGGCAGCACTCCGTCACCCATGGATAACCTTCGTTGCCGGCGGCATTGAGGCAAATCATTCCACGGCTGACAGCTATCTCGGCACCGATGGTCATGGGAGCCGTCTTTCCGTCGAGGTCAGAAATCGGATGATCCCAACCGGGCATGTCAAATCCGATGTAACCCAAGGAAGTGGTGCAAAGGTCGACGCCAAGACTGTCGGCATACTCGGCACCCGAAACCCAGTTATACTCTTCGATGATATTCTCAGAACGACCGTCCTCGGTGTGAATCAGATAATAAGAAGCCTTGGGGGCGGTGCCAACGAAAGTGTTGGGAACATAAGCCGCCATTGTGCTCAGGCAACCCGTGCCGTGGTTGCTTTGGGTGTATACCGAACCAGCATTGTACACAAACTGGCGCGTTCCAAGCAGACGGCCTTCCTCGCGCATATTGTCGAAGCAAGGATGGGTGTCGGCGCCTAGGAAGCCGCCATCAAGCACGGCCACCACCATACCTTCGCCATGATAGCCATTGTCATGCAGCACATTGCCGTTCAGTTGGGTGATTTGGGTCTCGGCGCCACCATAGTAACCATACATGGCACGCGTGCTTTCCGAAGCTTTTTGCTCGCGAGCCAGCCATTCCTCTTTCCGGATTTGTGCCTCAGGGTCGTTGGGGCAATTACGCACGGTCGAAACGAATTCCAAGGCATTGATGGCTTCCACGACACTGACATCGGCAGTGTAAACCGAAACGCCATTCAGCCACTTGGAAGGATTGAGCAACTGCGCACCACAATCAGCTACAGCCTGGAGGTATTGCGGATTGACGGGGATGTCGTACTCGTCGATGGCAATGCCTTGGTTGGCACGACGTTGCAAAGCCCTCGGGCTCAGATAAGCCTCAGGGTTGTCAATAGAATAAGGTGAGTTGGCCTTGTCGGTAAACTGCACCCAGTAGATGTTGGACGCCACCTGTGCTTGCGCAAACATGGTGACGGCCAAAAACATAACTAAAAACGTAACTTTTCTCATAGTGTATGAAATTTAAATGTAATTGATTCTTTAGGTGCTAAAAAGCGCGCAAAAATAACATAAATATCAGTTGCAGGCTGCAATTTGAACCAAATTCAGTAATTTTGCGCAAAATTTCAAAACACACGCCATGCGCATCGACATCATCGCCGTTTTCCCCGAAATGTTTGAGGGACCCTTCACCGAAAGCATCATCAAACGCGCTGTAAACAAGGGCATTGTGGAGATCGGCCTCCACAACCTGCGCGACTACAGCACCGACAAGCACCACAAGGTGGACGACTACTCGTTTGCCGCCGGTGCCGGCATGGTGATGATGATTGAGCCCGTCGACAACTGCATCAGCCATTTGAAGAGCCAAAGAGATTACGACGAGGTCATCTATATGAGCCCCGACGGCGAGCTTTTGGATCAGCCTTTGTGCAACCAACTCTCGATGAAAGAGAACATCATCATCCTCTGTGGGCACTACAAAGGCATCGATGAGCGCATACGCGAGCACCTGATCACCAAAGAGATAAGCATCGGTAACTACGTCCTTTCGGGCGGCGAGCTCGGTGCGGCAGTCTTGGTCGACAGTTTGGTGCGCCTCATCCCTGGAGCTTTGGGCGATGAGACCTCTGCCCTCTCCGACTCGTTTCAGGACGGCTTGGTGTCGCCACCTGTCTACACCCGTCCGAGAAGCTACAAAGGCTGGGAGGTTCCCGAGGTGCTTTTGTCGGGCAACGACAAGCTCATCAACGATTGGAGGCTGGAGCAAGCCATCGAGCGCACCAAGGTGCGTCGACCAGAAATGTACGAAATTTTCAAAAAAAGCTAAGATTCTTCGCTACATATTGGATTTTTTTGTATTTTTGCACCCACTTTTTGGAGAAAAATATACAAAAATCATATAAAATGAGCAAACAAGCATTAATTCAATTCGTTGAAGATCAAATCGTTGTAAAAGATTTTCCGAAGTTCAAGACAGGCGACACCATCACGGTGACCTACAAGATTGTTGAAGGACAAAAAGAGCGTCTGCAGAAGTTCCAGGGCATCGTCCTGAAGCGCAGCGGCCAAGGCAAGGTGGGTACTTTCACCATCCGCAAGATTTCGAACAACATCGGTGTTGAGAGATGTTTCCCCATTGCCTCTCCTATGATTGAGAACATCGAGGTGAACAAGAAGGGCGCTGTCCGCAAGTCACGCATCTACTATCTGCGCGGCCTCCGCGGCAAGAAAGCCCGTATCAAGGAGCTCAAGGACTAATACCTTCAGCCACAACGAAAAAAGAAGCTCCGAGCGTTTGCTCGGAGCTTTTTTTGGTGGGAATTATACTTAGTTTATTCCACTTTTTCTTCAAAAAATCAACCATTTGATGGACTTTTAAAACTGTAATTATTCATTCTTCATCGCAATTATCTTGACATCCCTCATTCAGAATTTCCAAGGTGCTTAGTCGTGGACAGAAAAACTCGCCTTGAATTTCTACAGTTGGTGCATTGAGGATACAGTGGTCCTTAACTGGGATGACAAAAGAAGCAGAAGAGGGTATTTGGATTTTCTCATTTGCAAGATAATAAGACAGTGGCGAATTTGTATTGTCGTAAGTAGTAAGTGTTATTATATCTTGGCAGGTGCTGTTGGTACAATGGAAGAAATTCACTAATGGGTCACCAATGATTGTAAGGCCAAAATTCCAACATAGTACTTGTTGCGAAGTATACATTGGCATACTATAGGTTGACCACCAATCCACCAAAGCTTGTCCCATTGTTTTTCCTTGCCCTAAAGAAGTATAGAAATCTGCAAAAGGATACATACTTCCAACCTTTGTACATCCAACAACACATAGCCCATCAGATATAGGAGAATATATGTAATCGCCTGCCATGAAAGCATTTGTCTGGGATGCTGAAACCCAACGACAAGCACTACAGCAGAATAGATTTAATCCCAAAGCTTTTAGTCCATTTGAAAATACTTCATTCCCAAGTATTGTATCATTTGCATGTCCAAAACTTGCATGAGCTGTATCCCATGAGTGGCTGGCTAGCTGAATAAACTCATATCTTACATCCTGCATGCGTTCCATATAGTCGGTTTTACCAAATATATCGGAATTGGCAAGTTCATCAATGTGTTCATAATTGTTGCCGCCATATAGTGTGTCAATTGAATGCCTAAAAACCCTGGTAACACCAGGCTGATCTGGCCGCACCCAATCTCTGTTTGTATAAGTTAGCCCATACTTCTTGTTTACTTTCCGATGACCAATCCAATATTTATGATTTTTATTCAAGAACAATCTCATCCCCTCTATTTCATCAATGAGATTCCCCATATTAGAAGTGGATATTCTACCAACAAATATCTCAGGTCGTTTATCTCCATTATATGTGTCAAAAATATTATTATGGTTAGTATCAGTCCAAGTGCCAGTTAAATCCATATAATACATATCACATGGCCAATTGATAGAATCGTAGCTATAAGGATTTGCATAGTCTTTATCTGTTTCATAAAAAGCCGGAACAATATCGCCTATAAAAACACAACCATCCAAATTGTTCTGATAATAAACAATTAAGCCTTTAATATCCAGACAAGTTTCGGAATCAACGCGTTCCATAATCACATTACAACCATACACATAATGTACATCGTATGCATACCTGTTAATTTCAAAAGTCAACTCTGAATATAAGGTAGAGTCGACAATAATCAAAACTTTATGAAGCAAGTCTGCTTGACTTGATGCTGGAATATTCAATACCTGTTTGTGTGAATACAATCCATTTGGAATTGTAAAATACCTTTCGTCATCAATTGGGGTTGCACAGTCATTTTCATTAAACAATTCTGATAAGTTGAATATATCATCTCCATTTGTTTGTGCCATAATGTTGATATAAGTACAATGTAATAATAAGACTACGATAATTATTTTTTTCATCTTAATACCTCCTTTGCTATTGTTTTATTACCATCTTTAAATACAATATATAATAAAACCAACCCTTTGTATTCTCTTAAGTCTAATGTGATGTTGTTTGAACAATTTGTTTTGGTAAGTATAATTTGTCCCAAACTATCATAAACATAGACGGTTTCCATCGTCTCTTCTGAATTAATATTAATAATTCCGTTTGATGGATTGGGAAACACCTGTATATTAGACATTGATAATTCAAATACACCTGTTATTATAGTCGCTTCTGAGATAAAAACATGATAATATGGCTCAAAACCATTGTCAATTTCCATCGTTGTTGCCATGGAGGCTGTTAACTCCATGCCACGTGTCAATGTGTCATTGCCAACTACGATTGCTTCAGTATCACCATAAGGCCCTAAGCCAATTCTCTCATTGTCAAGATAGTAGTTTCTGCCACCACTGTAAAAAGCCAATTCCATTCCAGGTAATGGAACAAGTCCAATAGCTGGATTTGGCGCATCCTGTAATCTGCCAGATAGAGTCTTTTCTTCAACAGTTTGCAATTCTGCGATTTCAAAAGATTTGAAACTTCTGCCGAACAAATCATATCTGATGGTCTCAACGCCTCCCACATTAACAGGAGTAGTTTCTTCATAGAGATCTGGATTGATGAAACTATGTTTCAAAACTCCATTAATTGTTAGATAAAAATTTTCTGTTCCATCATATACTGATAAGCAAGGAACATCCATGGGCAAATCATCACTAAGGGTTAAAGTGCCATCAATACTATCGGCGGCAATGCTATAAGGAATAGCAAGTTTTAGGTTAAAAACTGGAAATGGTTCGCCATAATAGTCAGTCCAAATTTCATGAGTGCCAACAAATATATATTGTGATAAGCAATTGATCGTAACACCATTAACTATCCATGTGAAATCTGTTTGTAATTCACCATCAATACTAACATAGTAAAGAACATTGCCATACTCATTTAATATAGCATAAGCATCTATCGGCTCGGATTCGGGATATGATATGGGATAAAGCCATCCCATCCAACAAATACGGGAGTTATAATACAAATATTCGGCATCAACAAGTTTTTGAATGTTAATAACACTAAATGCCACTCCGTTTCCGTCCTCCATTTCCAAAATCTCACCAACAACCGAAATCTCGTTTCCAACAGCAATGGTGTCGTAATGAATAACCAAATCCTCGAGATAAGGATTTGGCCAGTAGCCGTCCACCATAACGTAGTAGGTTCCGCCTTCAACTGTAATGGCAAAGCGGCTATCACATACATTCTGCTCGAAATATGGTGCATCCACACGGCTCACCACGCCTGTGATGGTGTCCTGGGCTATGCCTTGGAAGGCTATCGCTAACAATATTATCAATAAGGTCAATTTCTTTTTCATAGCTCAGTTATTTTGAGGTGATTACCATTCTTTTGGTGTCAATCAGTTTTCCTTCCACCAAAAGACTGTACATATAAATTCCAGGCTTGAACTCATTGGCTTCGATCGTGATGGTGTTTTTGCCTTGGTGATATACAGGATACTCCTTTAACTGCAATCCATTCAAGTCATATACCGCTATGACTGCTTTTGAAACCTGCGAATCAAGGTAACAATCAATGCTTGTAGAGGAATTCGTTGGGTTCGGGGCATTCTGATACAATATATTCCCAGTAGAGCTCTGTTTCCCTATTCCAAACGTACTGCGGCCTTCTGACTTCAGCTCGGCAATCTGCATTTGGAGTGATTCTATTGCGCGCTGTTGCTCCTTGAAGCCTTCAATAAGCACTGGAATAAGGGCTTGATAGTTAACACACACTGCACCTTGAGGGTCATGGCGGACAGCTTCAGGAAGGACCAATTCAATTTCCTTGGCATTAAGGCCCAACACTCGTTCAACCTCTATGTCTTTCATCAATCCTACTATTGCCTCAGGATTCACCTCGGTATTATTTTCATAATCGGGTTCAAATCCGTCAAATTCGGTATTGTCATAATAATAACCACCAATGCCCGATAGAAGTTCTGTGGCATTAGTTATTGGTTGGCTACCACGAGAAGGTTCCTCCCCCCCACCAGGGGGGAAAGAATAAAAAGAGCAACCATACACAGTACCATTGCTAAGCACATAGAAAGGCTCATTAGGATTCACTTGTGGATTGTCCAATTTAATATCCCATACCTTAGCTCGGTTTATATAGCATCTTGTTTGATTTATCTTGTCATAACTTGTAGTTATCTGTGGCTCGAAACTTACTCTTCCAGAAGTATCAATTTGGACACCGCCTGTCGTATTCGTGGATTGGAAGCTTATCTGCCCACCAGGGTGCATCTTTATTTGCCCATAAGAAACTACAAAGACAACTGATAGGATAAAAGTAATGATTGTTTTTTTCATAATAATTTAGTTTTAATGTTATACATATTCTAAGTTTTTGATGGCTAATTGATAATCTGACATTCCGACACGCACATACTCCATTTTAGAGAGATTGTCTTTCCTCCGTCTTTTTCTTCCGCTTGAAGATTTTTGTTCGTAGCATAAATATAGTAAGCGCCGCCCAGAAGACCACCAAGATACCCAAGGTAATGAAAGTAGCCTTCATGCTCTGCGGGGCATAGCCCACCAAGAGCAGCACGGGAAAGCCCAGCACGATGGCCGAAAGGGTCTGCAGCACGAGGTTGTTGGCGGCAGGGGTCTCAAACTTCGGGTCAATTTCACGAAGCAGAATCATACCATTACTGGCTGTACCCGTCAGCATACCGAACATCGAGAAGAAGCCCTCGTATTTGTAATTGGGATAGAGGTGCTTCGAGATAATCAAGACATAAATGAAAGTCGCAGCGGCACCCAGGGTGCAGATGATGATGAATGGCAACACGAACTTGCCGAAGTTCTCGAAACTGATGGCCGCCGTACCCGCCACAATCATGACATCAAAGCAGAAGCCGCTGATGCGGTTGAGCATATAGTTGTTGATGTATTCGCGGCTCATCAGTTTGGCTTTCTTGAAACGGCCCAAAAGCCACTTGAAGAAAATGCCGAACAGCGTGCCCGTCAGGAAGTTGAAGCCCCAAAGCATGGGTTTCAAGGTGTTGGTGCCAAAGTCGCCCAAATCCATCCCTTGGATCCAACGGGTGAATAGGAAAACGAGGAAATAGACAAACAGCACCATGCAGATCTGCACCGAGAGCTTGTCGATGGACTCGGCATCGGGGATCTCGCCCTTGCCTTCGTAGTCCTCCAGCTTGTTCACCTGGGCCTCAGCGAGTTTCTTCCTCGAAAGCACACCTTTGCGACGGAGGATGTTCATATAGATGACGCCCACCACACTACCCACGATGAAGCCCGTGGCTGCAATGGAGAGGCCGAAGTCGGCACCTGGGAAGTCGATACCCTGCTTGGTGGCCCATGTGGTGAAGATCTTACCGAAATTCAAGGCCTGTCCCGGTCCTTGGCCGTAGCCCATGGGCAACAACAAACCCGCTGCATAAAACAGCTTTCCGCCAAGATAGAAAAACAGGATGGATACGATGAGACCCACGATGCCTTGAATGACGTATGTGGAAGCCGTCAAGGCACCCGTCTCAATCACTTTCATCGGCGTGGACTTCGATTCTATCTTGTTGTTTTTCAGCGCCAAGGCCACAAAACCCAAGCCCAAGGCATGATAGGTCACAATTTCCATCACAGGCTTGTTGATAAGTTCCTTGCACCCAGGAATCGCCTTAAAGATCAAGAGCAACAAACCGCCTATCAAAGCCGAAGGAATCAAGCTTTTACGCAGGAAAGGAATCTTGGTTCTCAACACGTTACCTATCAACAAGGCCGTTGCCAAAATGCAGAATTGCACCAGCCAGTTCCAAGCTATCGGCTGGTCGAAAGTCATTACAGAAGCATCAAGTAATGTCATATCAAAAGATTTTATAAAATACTATTCAAAACTAAATTACCACCAACAATTTCAACGTCTGAGCTTGACCGCCGTACCCGATGCAGAAACCATCAACATTCCACTATTCTCACCAAGGACCTCATAATCAATATCAATACCAATAACAGCATCCGCGCCCATTTGCATTGCGCGTTCCTGCAATTCATTCAATGCCTGTGAACGAGCATTGATCAGTTCTGATTCGTATGAACTCGAACGTCCCCCAATAAAGTTTCTAATGCTGGCGCCAAAGTCTTTGATAAAATTCACTCCAGCAATCACTTCACCAAAGACAACGCCTTTATACTCCAAGATGGTACAGCCTTCAATGTTTGGTGTAGTTGTAAGTATCATAATACATTGATTTTGTTTACCCATTTTGCGTGCAAATATATGTATTTTTTATATGGTGAACAAAATTCCGTAATTTTGCGGCATGAAAAAAGCGTTTGAACTTTTCTTCTCTTTCTTCAAGATCGGGGCCTTCACTCTGGGGGGCGGGTATGCCATGCTCTCGATGGTGGAGAAGGCCGTCGTCGACCAGAAGAAGTGGATTCCCAACGACGAGTTTTGGGACATGATTGCTGTGGTTCAATCACTTCCAGGCGTGTTTGCCGTCAATACGGCCTTATATGTCGGGCATCGTGTGGCAGGCACAAAAGGTGCCTTTGCCGCCATGCTGGGTGCCATCATCCCATCCATCACCATCATTCTGCTACTGGCCACAGTGTTCCGCGAATACCGCGACCAACCCGTGGTGGAGCGCATCTTCAAGGGCATCCGTCCCTGCGTGGTGGCCCTCATCCTCGCCCCTTCCCTGCGTATGATCAAGTCGGCCAAGGTAACCTGGAAGACCGCCATCATCCCCATCGCCACGGTGTTCCTCATCTGGTGGCTCAAAATTTCCCCCGCCTACGTCATCCTGGCCGCCATCGCGGGAAGTCTTATCTATGCGCTGATCATAAGAAGACGCGAGACTGCGAGATGCAAGACACGAGACAGCGGCCCTTCGACAGGCTCAGGGACCTCGTCCCGTGTCTCGGAGTCCCGTGTCCCGCGTCAAAAAAGAAAGGAGGCCAAGTCATGATCTACTTGCAGTTGCTTTGGGTCTTCGTGAAAATCGGCGTGCTGGGCTTCGGCGGCGGCTATGCCATGCTCTCGCTTATCCAACATGAGGTGGTGGACCACTACGCTTGGATGAGCACCACCGACTTTGCCGACATGGTAGCCATCTCGCAGATGACACCAGGCCCCATCTCCATCAACTTAGCGACATACGTGGGCTATACCACGGCAGGTTTTGGCGGCTCTTTGTTGGCTTCATTTGCGCTCTGCCTGCCTTCCATCATCATGGTGTATTTCATCTTGAAATTATTCATGAGCAAGAAGAACAATGCACTGATGACCAACACCTTGAAAGGCCTGAAACCTGCCATCGCCGGACTTATCTTCGCCGCGGGTCTCTCCATGATGAACACCCAAAACTTCGTCGACTTCGGTCGCGGACAATACAATATCAGCGTCATCATCTGCGTTTTGGCATTTGTAGCCTCGTATTTCTTCAAGGCGAATCCGATATTGTTGATAGTGATTTCTGGCGTGATAGGATTTTTCGCGTATTAATCAAGGTCCCTGAGCCTGCGGGCGCTGAGCATGGTCGAAGCGTCGAAGGGCCGATTCAAAATTTAAAATTCAAAATTCAAAATTTAAGATTCAAAGATTTAAGATTCAACACGATATGAAACGGTTCATCATCAGTCTGCTTGCAGTTTTATCAGTTTCATTTGCCTTTGGGCAGCATATACTTTCTTATCAAAGCTATGCCAAAGGCGTTGCCGAACAAGACACAACCGCCATTCAGGTCGTTGAAAACGCGAAATGCTTGAAAATCAAAAATGTCGAAAAGTCTTCTTCCAACCCCATCCCAGGTTATGCCGAAAGCAGCACCTACGTGGATTATGCCCATGATTCCGTATACACCGTTTTGGACTACAGCGATGGTAAGTTCTACAGTTCCTATTCACTGACCGATAACGACGTGGTTTTCAGCGAAGAAGGCAAGGAAAAACTGTTAGGTTACGATTGCAAGAAATACAAGACCAGTATCAACTCCAACACCATCGAGGTGTGGATGACGGAAAGCCTCGGTTTCGAGGCCACCCCCATGCCTGGTCTCGGCCGACTGAAAGGCGTGATGGTGCGTTGCATGAGAAACGGTTCCTATATCACTGACTTGAAAGTAGTTAAAGACCAAAAGTATGCCCTCGTCGACTTGATTCCTGCCTACAAAGGCCAACATAAGACCTCCCGAGAGTTGAGCCAATTGCGCAAGGACAAACTCGTCATGCGCATTCCTGTGTTCGAGGACGAGCAAATCCATTTTGCAGACTATGAGCCTTTTGATGGTGAAATACCTTACGACACCACCATCCATTTTAGCCATGGAACGCTGATTGTCAAACGGTTGAAGTTGCCAGAATTGCCTGAGCATTACCAAATCTTTGCCGAAATCCGTCAACGCAGCAACGGCGATGCCTACGACCGTAGCGCCTCTGTTTTCGTCATCCCGACCGAAAAAGCCAAGAGTTTCAAGGATGGCTTGACAAAAGGCATCGAGGCATTGCCTACCATGGTCGGCAAAGATGGCAAGGAATACCAAGGCATCAAGGCGGAGAAGGATTATTTGCCGCCTATCGAGTTGATACGGTTTTTCACCTCGTTTGGCGCAGGCCATTTCAACGACAAGGTGCAGATCGACGGTCTGGAATGGGCTGATGAGAATTACTACAAGATGGAAGTCAGCGAGTTGCGCGACCGTCTGCGCGGTGACGTGCTCATTGGAGCTTTCATCGGCAACTACGATAAGGGCGGCCACAAGATTTCGCTTGACCTCCTCGCCTATCCTGGCGAGAACAAATGGAGCAAGAAGCCTTTGAAGCAACACTCCATTCCACTGTTCAATACCTGCAACGTGTTGGAAATGTCGGGACAGAATTATGGCCGCTTGTTTGCCACAGACACTTTGGAAGTCGAGTTTGAGCTCCCCGAAAATACCAAGAACGTGCAGCTCCGTTACATCAGCACGGGCCATGGTGGCTGGGACGGCGGCGACGAGTTCAACCCGAAAGAGAATGCTATCTATATTGATGGCACCAAGATGTTCACCCATACCCCTTGGCGTTGCGATTGCGCCACCTTCCGTGACCAAAGCCCCGTTTCGGGCAACTTCTGGAACGGTGTCTCCTCTTCTGATTACTCGCGCTCGGGCTGGTGTCCAGGCACGGCAACCAATCCCGTCTATTTCGACCTGAATGGCTTGAAACCAGGCAAGCACACCATCCGTATTGCCATACCGCAGGGCAAAGACGAAGGCGAATCGTTCAGCCTCTGGATGGTATCAGGGGTGGTATTGTATGAAAGATAGGTTATGGTACATCCCTACGGGATGAAGGGCTGCTTTTCGTTAGTTTTACCGAGCGTCAATCCCTACGGGATTCATATAACAAGAAATTTGGGTAACCATTATACCGAAAGCAACATCTCATCTAAGGTTACCATCGCCGCCAATGCCTCCACTAAGACGACAGCGCGGGGTAAGGCACATACATCATGTCGTCCCTCGATGGCGATTTGGCAAGTCTCCCCTGCCCAATTCACGGTTTGCTGAGGCTTTGCAATGCTCGGTATCGGCTTGAAGGCCACTCTAAAAACAACATCATTGCCATTAGTGATGCCGCCTTGGATGCCTCCAGAATGATTGGTCGCCGTTGTAATCCCAATGACTTCCGTCCCTCGTCCTCCGTCCTTCGTCCTCCGTCCTTCGCCCTTAATAATAAAGGTGTCATTGGCCTCTGAGCCTTTCATCTTGGCCAAGGCGAAGCCGTCACCGACCTCAAAGCCCTTCACTGCAGGTAGGCTGAACATGGCATGAGCCAACTCTGCCGAGAACTTGCCAAACATCGGCTCTCCACAACCTGCTGGAACACCCTTGATACAGCATTCAACAATGCCACCCACGGTATCGCCTTCTTTTCGAGCCTGCTCTGCATCACCCATCTCAGTTACTTTGGCTAAGATTTGAATACCTTTCTCCTTCAAAATCTGTTTGGCGATGGCACCTGCCACCACGATGGGCAAAATCGTTCTTGCCGAAGCCCTGCCACCACCACGCCAGTCGCGGACGCCGTATTTCTGCTCGTAGGTAAAATCGGCGTGCGAAGGACGGTAAATGTCTTTCAAAGCCTCGTAATCTTCTGATTTGCAGTCTTCATTACGCACCATAAAGGCAATCGGCGTACCCAAAGTAACGCCATCTAGCAAACCCGAGAGCCACTCGATTCGGTCCGTTTCTTTGCGTTGCGATGCTGTTGAAGATTGTGCCGTCTTACGCCTAAGCAGTTCGCTATCAATGAAATCGAAATCCAATTTCAATTGTGAGGGGCAACCATCAATGACGCCACCGATGGCCGTGCCGTGCGACTCGCCAAAGGTGGTGAGTCTGAAGATGTGACCAATAGTATTCATGAGGCAAAAATACAAAAATCAACAGAATTTTGTATTTTTGCAGCCGCAATGGACAAAAAGAGCACAAATAGCAACATCAAGATAAAGAACAAGCGCGCCACGTTCGAGTATTTCCTTGTGGAGACGCTGACGGCAGGCATCGTGCTGACGGGGACGGAAATCAAGTCCATCCGTGGCGGCAAGGCAAGTCTAGCGGATTCGTATTGCAGCTTCAAGGGCAATGAATTGTTTGTCATCGGCATGCACATCGCCGAGTACGCCCAAGGCACCTACAACAACCACGATCCCAAACGCGACCGCAAACTGCTGCTCAACGCCCGTGAACTTCGCAAGCTGAAAAACAAAGTGCAGGAGAAAGGCTTCACCATCGTGCCTGTCGTGCTGTTTATCAACGAAAACGGTTTGGCTAAGTTGGACATTGCATTAGCCCGAGGCAAGCACTTTTACGACAAGCGCGAGACCTTGAAAACCAAGGACTCGAAGCGGGAGTTGGAAAGGATGGAGAGATACTAATTGACAATTGATAATTAAGAATTGACAATTGGTAATCAATTGTATAGATTAAAAGCTGAAGCAATAGCCGACACGCAAGGAAATGGGCGAAGCGTAGGGCGTATCAATCTCTCCTGTCGATAACGTGGACCAACTCAGGTTGTAAAGCACCATATAATACACAAAACTGCCCGAGTAGGAATACTGACGATATCCTGCTCCAACAAATAAGCTATTGAACCATTTGCTGCCCGTCGTAGTATGGTTCCAACGGGAGAATCCATACATCATTTCATCTTCGACATGGACGAACAGGCCCTTGTAAACCTGACAGTTGGTATAGGGTGCCACACCAAAATAATGCGCGTACGAACTACCATAATAACGGTTGAAATCACACGACAGATTATAGATGCCACGCAAACCCACTTCCCAAGGGCTGAAGATGCGGTAGCCAATTTGTGGAGCGATGGATACGTTGAGATAATTACCATACATTCCGCCACCCACGTTGCCGCCGACGACAAATTTTCCTTTCATATCCGGCACATCGGGAAGAAACTGTGCCGAGGCCTTGTCAACAAAGCCGAAAAGCATCATAAAAAGCGATGCGATGATTGCTAAACGTTTCATAGTAACGATATTTTCCGCAAAAATACAATAAAATCCTTATCCGCTCGTATCCAATAATAGTTTATCTTTGCTTTTTTAAAATTTGTCATGAAAGCTCGACATATCTTACTCATAATCAGCATTTTCCTGTTGGTAGGCTACTCGTGTAAGAAGAACAATACGGTCAACCCCGACTCCAATTTGAAGCTGGAATTCTCGGCCGACACGGTTCTCTTCGACACCGTTTTCACCTCTTTAGGCTCGGCCACACACGAACTGATGATTTACAACACATATAGCGACGACTTGAAAATCAGTTCTATACGCCTTGTAAGAGGTGACAACTCCCCTTTCCGCTTCAACCTTGACGGCGAAAGCAGCACTGAAATTTACGACAAAATCATCCCTGCCGAGGACAGCCTTTTCTCCTTCTTGCGTGTCACCATCAACCCGAACGACCTCAACTCGCCTTTCGTGGTGGAAGATGAGCTGGAGTTCATCACCAACGGCAACACACAAACCATCAAGCTATTGGCTTGGGGACAGAATGCCAATTACATCGTAGCGGACAAGGTAGTGAACATCAGCGGTACACCTTATCCCTACCACATCGTCGCCGACAGCCTTCAAACCACGGTTTGGACATCGGAACGACCCTACGTCATCTACGGCTACGCCCTCATCAACAGTTATGGCACTTTGAGAATTGAAAAAGGCACGCAAATCTATTGCCACCAAGGCGGTGGCATCCTTTCGTGGAGCGACGGTCAGCTCATCATCGACGGCACCGCCGAGGAGCCTGTCGTCGTGCAAGGCGACCGTTTGGAGCCCTATTACAACGACACCCCAGGACAATGGGAGCAAATCCTGATGATGGATGGTCGCGCCGGAGCCGACCACCGCATCAGCCACGCCATCATCCGCAACGGCACCATCGGCCTCAACTGCCAGTCGGTACTGAAACCCACGGAATGTGCCTTGCGCATCGACAACACCATCGTTGAAAACCAAAGCGGCTACGGCCTGTTTTCCATCCTCTATGCCGTTGAAGCCAAGAACTTCGTCATCGCCAACTGCGGCTTTGCCAACTTCTGGGCTTTTGGTGGCGACTACCGCTTCGTGCACGGCACCATCGCCAACTACTGGAACGCCAACGAGCACAACAAAAACGAAAACGCCGTTTCGGTGGCGAACTACGCCATCGGCGGCAACAACGAGCCCTTCTATTATCCATTCCGCATGGAGATGGACAACTGCATCGTCTACGGCAAACAAAAAGATGAATTCAAGACCACCTTTGGCCCCGATGCTGATTCGCTCTATACCTTCGACCACTGCCTCATCAAATCAGAGAAATACAACGGAACGATGCCGGGCTTCAGCCATTGTCTCTTCAACCTTGAGCCTTGCTTTGCCGATCCGATGAAACCCGACTGCCATCTCGACAGCATCGCCTCGCCTGCCATCGGCATGGGCAACCCGCTGTTTGGCAACGAAGTGCCTAGCGATTTGGACGGTGAATCAAGGGTGGGTGCGCCTGATATGGGGGCGTACCAATACGTACCGAGATAATTGATGGTGATTAGCAAGGAGACGCATGCAATGCGTCTCTACAAATCAATAAACAACCTTCACCTTTAGGGTCTTCGTGTTGCCGACGCCGTCGGTCACCACGACTTTGACGTTGTTGGTGCCTTTCTTCATCTTTTCGTCGAACTCGTAGTAGAGCAGGTCGTTCTTGGCATCGTACTTGCCCAAGACCCACACGTCATCGAGATAGATGTCGTAGGTATCGATGCCCGTCATGTCGTCGGAAATCTTGAAGCGCAGCGACTTCAACGCATTCACAGCTTGTCCGTTCTTGAAGTTGGAGGCTTTGACCGTAGGCGCCACTGAGTCAATCTTGATGGTGTATTCGCCCATGGTATAGGTCTTCACTTCCATGCAGCCGTTCTTCATTGTGCCGCCCAACGAGGAGACCTTGCCGTTTTTGTCTATGCTGGCGATATACATCCTCTTGTTGGAAGCCCATCGCTCTTCGGGACGGATGCGTACTGTGAACTTCTTGAAAGTGGTCATACCCTCATCGCCAAAGCGATAGATGCGCGAACAGCAACCTGCCTCGTCGCGTTGACCCGTCTGTATCCACTCGTCGCGGAAGAGCGTATAATCTTCCATGGAGACGTTGAAGTCGTCGATGGTGATGTTGTTGTTGAGCGAACCGTCGGCCTTCACAAAATACTCGCTGCGGCGACGCTCGGGACGTTCCACCTCAACAGGAGCCACACCCACCAATTTGAACGATGCCGTCGAGCTATTGCCAGCATAATCGGTGATTTTGAAGCAGACATTCACCGTGTCGCCTTCCGCCACCTTGACCGTTCCATTCTTCTTCTTGATCATGCGCAAATGGTTGTTCGGGTCGACATCGGTGCGCACATAACTCGACTTCTTCTCCTTGTAATGGCGATAGTCGAGTAGGCTGTTCACATAACGCGGCTCGCTGTAGGAGAAACTGTCGGCCTCCACTTGGAAGGCCAACTCGTCGTCAAGATAAAGCTCATAAAAATACGGACCATTCTTATTCGTCGAAGCACCCACCATGTCGTAGGTACACACGCCAAACGAAATCTCACCGTTACCGTGGACATATTCTCGCTCCTTTAAGCTATATTTGCCTTTTTGTCCCTCCGTCAAGGAGAAATACTTCGGCTTGATTCCTCCTTCCAAGGTCGACTCATCACCCAAAGGATACACCGAAACGCCAAGGATGGTAGGACGCACGTTGTCCTCGATCTTGTAGCCGAAAAACATCGGGTTGACGGGTTTCTCACTGCCTGTATGACGGATCTCGAAGTGCAGATGGGGACCTCCCGAGCTACCGGAGTTGCCAGAGATTCCAATCACGTCGCCTCGCTTCACGGGGAACTTGTCCGCATCAAGATAGATTTGAGAGGTGTATTTCTTGTTCTTATATTGATACTGCTTCACATATTTGGCCACATCGCTGGAGAAACGCTGCAAGTGGGCATACACCGTCGTAAAACCATCGTAATGCGTGATATACAACACATTACCATATCCGTAGGGCGACACACCGATGCGGCTGATATAACCATCGGCCACGGCATACACCTTCTTGCCTTCCACACTTTGCGTCCTAATGTCAAGGCCGGCATGGACGTGGTTGGGACGGATTTCGGCAAAGGTGGCCGACAGCATAATAGGAATATCAAGAGGGTTGCGGTATTGAGGATAGGTCTGAGCTGCCGCACCGACGGTGACCGTCATGGCAAGCAAAACCAATAAAGAACGCAATTTTGTCATCGTTGTAAACTTTAATAAAATATTGGGCAAAGATACACTTTTTTTCTATTTTTGCATCGGTTTTTGAAACAAAACAATGCGTCGACAAACAAGAAAAGAGAAAATCCAAGCCTGGCTTTCATCGCCCTATATGCTGCTAGCCTATCGGCTGATTGCCACCTTGCTGGTGCTCAGTATCAGCCGTTGGATGCTCTATCTGTTCAACCTACAGTTTTTCCACCAGCTGGACACCGGACAAGCTTTGGCGCTGTATCTGCAAGGCATGCGTTTCGACTTACCCATCGTCTTCGGTATCAACATTCTGACCATCCTGTTCTATTGTCTTCCCTCACGCATCATTTATAAAGATGAGTTGCAGACCTTCGTCGACATCATCTACATCGTCGCCAATGCCATCGCCGTCCTACTGAATTTTCTGGATATCGTGTGTTTCCGTTTCTTCGGCAAACATCTCACCGTCCATTTCCTCAAACTGCTTTTTAATTCCGACGAGGTATCGTTTGGCGTTGTCAGGCAAGTCTTATTCGACTATTGGTATTTGTTGGTCATCTTCGTTCTCTTCGTGCTGATTATCATCGTAGTAGCACAACACACCAAGCTCAAGAAGCCAGAGAAGGAAGAGAAGCCGCATTGGCAGCTACGACAGTCCATCAGCCTTGTTGTGATGCTTCTGTTCACGGTCCTCGCCAGTCGTGGCGGACTCCAAGCCAAGCCCATTTCGGTGGAAACCGCCATGCAATATACCGACCCGCAAAACGCTCCCATCCTGCTTAACACGCCGTTTTGCCTACTCACCACACATGAAACCCCGCTGAAAGAACGAACCGGAGAATATGTAAGCGACTTCTCCCCCATCCACTACGACCTGAAGGCCAACCGATTCATTGAAAGCGACAGCCTTACCATGGACAGCGTACCGAGCAACTTGGTCGTCATCATCCTGAAAAACGTCGGGCAAGAAATGGTGGGTTACTATAGCCACGACCGCCGCTCACAGCTCACGCCTTTCCTCGACTCACTCTTGAGCCAAAGCCTCACCTTCAACGGTATGTCGAACAGCCGCAGGAGCCTTGAGGTGTTGCCTGCCATCTTGGCCAGCATCCCCTCGATGATGGAGAACGACTTTGTGAGGTCTCCCTACGCAGATAACGACTTCGACGCATACAGCAAGCACCTTCAAAAACAGGGTTACAACACCATCTTCATGCACGGTGGCAAGAACGGCGTGCTGGGCTTCGACGAGTTCTCACGTCGCGCCGGATTTAGCAAATACTTTGGTCGCACCGAATATGGCGACGACAGCGACTACGACGGACAATGGGGCATCTACGACGGGTCTTTCCTGCAATATGCCGCCAAGACCCTCAACCGCGTGCACGAGCCTTTCGCCACTGCCATCTACACCCTCTCATCGCGCTATCCCTACAAAGTGCCCAAAGACTTCGAGTTCCCAGAAGGCAGTTATTTCTGGACCGGATTCGAGAAGACCGTCTACTACGTCGACTGCGCTTTGAGGGACTTCTTCAAGACTGCTGAGCAGATGTCGTGGTTCGACCATACCCTGTTCGTCATCACGGCGGACTACTCCAATAACGAGCACTTCCAGCCCGAATACAGCAACGTCTGGGGCATGTATTCCATCCCCATTGCATTCTATTATCCACGCAAAATCAAGGCTTTCCAAAGCAACGAGATAGCCCAACAAATCGACCTTGGGCCTTCCATACTCTCCGCACTTGAAATCAACGACACACTGTTCTCTTTCGGCCGCAACCTGTTCGACACCCTCAGCGAACCCTCTTTCGTCAGCTACTACAACCTGACCTACCAATATTGCGACGGCACCTATCTGGTGCAGTCGGACGGCGAGAACTCCTTCGGCATCTTCAAGCCCATCAGCGACTCGCTTTTGAACGACAACCTCATCGACAGGCTGCAGTGTCGCGACGTTTACGACAAGCTTTACCGCTTCCTGCAAGAGTATAACAAAAGAATGATTAACAACGAGCTATATATGACACAAGACGACGTGACACGAGACACGAGTCAGGCTGACACTATCTCGCTGTCCCTCGTCCCGCAGTCCCATGTCCAATAGTCCTATTATGAAACACAAGAGTGACAAAAACGGCACCGTTTATTCCACCAACCCTGACTTTTCCTTCGACTACGGCGAGGAAGAAGTCATTACCCTAGAGCCAGGCAAACAGAACCTACGCGTGATGCTCGACAAGAAACAACGCGGCGGCAAGAAAGTGACGCTCATCACAGGCTTCCAAGGCTCCGATTATGACCTTGCCGTCTTGGGTAAGGAACTGAAGTCGGCCTGTGGTGTGGGCGGTAGCGTGAAAAATGGCGAGATCCTGCTTCAAGGCGACTTCAGGGAGAAAGTGCTGGCGCTATTGGTGCAGAAAGGTTATACAAAGACTAAAATCAGCGGAATATGATTGAAGAATACATAGAAATCCTGAACGGCATCGGCGAGCACCTTCATTTTAACCAGACCACTTCGCTAGGCATTGCAGAGGGCATTGCCTTTGCCTCACTGCTCGTCGTGGGCATACTGTTATATTTCCTTGCCCGCTTCATCATTAGCAAGACCGTCAACGTCCTCATCAAGAAGACGCCATCGAAATACGATGACCTGCTTGTGAAAAACAAGGTTTTTATTCGCATCTGCCTACTCATCCCCGCCATTCTGGTTAAATATTACCTCAACGATGCCATGCCCGACTTCCCAGGCGCTGCAGCTATCATCACCAAGATTACGAAGATTTATGAAATCATGGTTTATGCCTCCATCTTGATGGCCTTGGTGAATGCGGCGCATGAGCTTTACAACTCGTTTGAGTCATCGAAGCTAAAACCCATCGAAGGCTTGGTACAGGTCATCAAAGGTGTCATCATCGCCGTTAGTGTGCTACTTATCACCACTTTCCTCTTAGGCAAGAGCCTCAGCAGCATCATTATCGGATTGGGCACCATCTCGGCCGTGCTCCTACTCATCTTTCAAGACTCCATCAAAGGCTTTGTGGGTAGCATACAACTGTCAATCAACGACATGCTCCGTATCGGCGACTGGATTGTGATGGGACAAGCCGATGGCACCGTGTTGGAAATCAACCTTACATCGGTGAAGGTGCAGAACTGGGACAACACCATCACCACCATCCCGACCTACACGCTGGTCTCGGCCCCTTTCACCAACTGGCGCGGCATGTCCGAGTCGGGCGGACGACGCATCGCCCGCAGCATCAACATCGATGTGAACACCATTCGCTACTGCACGCCCGAGATGCTGGAGAAATACAAACATTATGCTTTGGTAAAAGATTACATCACTGAGAAAGAGGCAGACATCCTCGAATATAACAAGGCCAACAACATCGACACTAGCGAGATCATGAACGGCCGCCAACAGACCAACCTCGGCATCTTCCGCGCCTACATCAAGGCCTACCTCAACAACAACCCAAAGTTGAACCATAACCTCACCATGATGGTGCGACAACTGCAACCTACGGAGTTTGGCGTGCCGCTACAAATCTACGCCTTCAGCAGCGACAAGCAATGGACCAACTACGAGGAGATCCAAAGCGACATTTTTGACCATATCATCTCGGCTGCGCCGATGTTTGATTTGAAGATATACCAGAAGCATTAGTGTAGAGTTTAGAGTGTAGGGTTGTAGGGCTGTCACATTGTGGCAGCCGTTCATAAAAAAAACAGGGCTGTCACACTGTGGCAGCCGTTCATAAAAAAACAGGGCTGTCACACTGTGGCAGCCGTAAAATCAAATAAGTAGGGCCGTCACACCGTGGCAGCCGTACATTCAAATAAAATGATTATGAACCCAGGAGTTGTTTTCACGGAAAAATACCTGAAATTGATGTTCAAGTCATTGCGCGACGCCACACCCGAAGAGGTGATGGAGGAGCTGGAGCATTGCCGTCGCGAAAACCAGCGCCCCGTGCGCATACCACGCTATTTCAAGGGATTCTTCGCCGAAGACGAGAAGTTTCATGCCTCGACAGGCTTTGAGATGCAAGCCTTCAGACATAATGCTGCTTCTCGCAAACTCATCCTCTACCTCCACGGCGGCGCCTTCATCTATCCCCCCGTGTTCTTCCATTGGCGTTTCCTGCACGACCTGGCCTTGCGCACGCATTGCGACGCCTTGCTACCCGTATACCCCAAGTCGCCGGAATACGATTGTGAGTATTCAGTAAAAACGCTGTTGGAATACTACAAAAACATTTCAGATTCAAGGCAATACGATGAGATCCACCTCGTTGGCGACTCAGCAGGAGCTTGTCTGTGCCTTGTGGTTGCCCAAGAAGCCCATAAAAACGGCTGGCAAAAGCCCAACTCCTCTACCCTGCTCTCACCATGTGTCGACCTGAGCCACACTAAGGAAAAAGAGATGCTGGCTTTGCAGGACCGTGACAGCATGTTGCAATACGACCGTATCGTCATCCTCAATGCCATCTGGCAAGGCCAATTGTCGGCACAGCATCCTTGGGTCAGCCCTGTGTTCGGGGACCTCAGCGGCGTCGACAATTTGAAAGTCTATTTCGGCTCCGATGAAATCCTTCAACCCGACGACCTCTTCCTCAAGGAGATGTATGAAAAGGCAGGCAAAAACGGACATTTCCACGAGTATGAAGGCATGTTCCACACCTTTGCCATGTTCCCAATACCCGATGGATTCAAAGCCACAAAAAAAATAGCCGCCTTCATCAAGGATGGGCGGCTATAGTAGTTTGGGCAATCCTTCGTCTTACGGGCAGGTCGTCACCGTGTTGGCGCAAACCCATTCCTCGTCGACCCAACCTTGGAGATCAACGAAAGGATGACGGTAGCCTTCTTGCCATTCCTCCTCAACTTCGCCCCAGCACCAGTCCTTTGGATTGGATTTCACCTGCAAACGGCGTGTCTTGGTGTCGACAGCAACAACATCCAAGCTGATTTCCTTGTAGTCGGTCGTGCAAACCACCTCTTGGCTGTCGGGAGCCTTGTAAAAGTTGATGGTTTCACCGCCATAATTTCGGGTACCGAACGAGAAATGAGGGTTGTGAATAACGGGATAAGGCTTCCCTTCAAAGGGATCTTTGTACTCAATCTCAACCAGATTGCCTGCCTCGTCCACTTCAAAGCTTTCCTCTTCCTCTGGGCACCAGTGATAAGGGATAAGCCAATCGCCATCGGGCATCTGCCAGGCATCGACAATCATATCATAGCCACCATAATCCAGGATGAACTCGAACAAATCATCTTCATTGAAGTCGGCAGGCATGGCATCAAGATAACGAACCGTAGTCTCATCGGTCGCTGGCTTGTCTTTAATTTCTGTCGTGTTTTGCGTGGAAGCCGTGTTGCATCCAAACAGCAGGGCGACAAGCGCCCCTAAGAGCAATGCTTTTTTCATGATGAAATACATAAATGATTTGCCAAATTATTTCTTGACTTTCACCTTCTTTTGGTTTTTAATGATTTTATTCTGTCCGGGTTTGTTTGGCTCGTTCTTCTGCAATTCAGCCTTCTTCTTATTCACAGCCGCCACGTATCTTCCGTTGGGATAGGCTTTTAGATAGGCGTCACAAGCAGCCACGGTTGTGCACTTCTTATAAAACTCATCTTCGTTCTTCTCTGACTGTTCAGCATCTTTCACTTTCTTTTCCAATTCATTTTTCTTTGCCTTCACTTCATCCACATATCTACCATTGGGATAGGCATTCAGGTAGGCATTGCAAGCCGAAATGGTGGTGCACTTCCTATAGCTCTCATCTTCTTTCCGTTCCGCCTCTGCTTTGGCTTCTGCCCTTTCTTCGGCTTGCTCTTTGGCTTGGGCTTTCTGAGCCTTGGCAGTACTGTCTGCCATATATCTATCGACCACATTTTTGGCATCCTTGTAGAACTTGCCATTAATTCCATAGTTCTTCATATAGGCCCTATAGTCGGCAACTGAAGAACATGCATTATAGGCTTGAGTATCAGAATCGTTGTCATCAGATTTAAAACTAAAGTGACCACAACTTGACAGGCCTCCAACCATAACGGCTACGCCTAAACCAAGACCCAACAAAAGGCTGGCTTTATTCTTGCGATTGGTTGTGTTTTGGGGTGCACAAACACCTTTAGGATAATTTGCTTTGTTTTTCATGGAACTAAGTAATTTGAGATTTATAAAATATGAATTCAATACACTAAATGCCTCTTCATTTTCGATGAGCCACTTTTAATGCGGCAAATGTAAGAAGATTTTCGGATTAACTATCAAAAACCACATTATTTCTTAATTTTGCCCCGCCAAAACGCGTATTCTCGGGTACAATCGTTTGGACACCATTCAAGCAAATGAAAGAAAACCAGAAAAATACAAAAATAATAGGAGCCATTGCCGTTGCACTATCCGCCATACTTTGGGGCACAGACGGCATCCTGCTCACTCCCCAACTTTATAACCTCAACACCGCTTTCGTGGTCTTCGTCATCCACCTCTTCCCTTTCCTGTTGATGAATGTGTTCTTCTTCAGGGAATACCGTCACTTGAAGACCATGACGCGCTCCGACTTGATCTATTTCCTGCTCATCGCCTTGTTTGGCGGTGCCCTGGGCACCTTGGCCATCGTCAAGTCGCTGTTCTTGTTGCATTTCAACAGCCTGTCAGTTATTGTGCTGCTGCAAAAGCTGCAACCCGTCTTCGCCGTCATCTTGGCGCGCATCATCTTGAAAGAGAGGATTAAGAAACACTTCGCGCTATGGGCTGTCGTCGCCCTTGTTGGCGGCTATTTCCTCACCTTTGGCTGGTCTTTGCCTGACTTCAGCACCGAAGGCATCACCACGGTCTATGCGGCACTGCTCTCGCTGCTGGCTGCCTTCTCCTTCGGTAGTTCGACGGTGTTTTCCAAGAAGATCTTGGGGAACTATTCCTTTGTAAGCTCCACCTTCTTCCGCTATGGCTTCACCACCTTGATCATGCTGGTCATAGTACTGTTCAGCGGCCATATCGGTGACTTCTCGCAGGTGACGCCACGCAACTGGCTCTTCATCGCCCTCATCGGACTGACTACTGGCTCGGGTGCCATCTTCTTGTATTACTACGGCTTACGTCATGTGAGAGCCTCTTTGTCCACTTTCCTTGAACTGATGTACCCCATCACAGCCGTGGTGCTGGACTATTTCGTCAACGGCACCAAATATTCGCCCGTGCAGTGGGCTGCGGCCTTTGTGATGATGTTTGCCATCGTGATGTTGAGTGTAAATTCTAAAAAGGAATAATTACGAAAAACACGAGACAACGGTTTGCTATCAGCTTTCAGCCGTAAGCCATCAGCATAGTAGCACTAAGGCTGAAAGCTGACTGCTGATAGCTGAAAGCCATTATTATTTTTTGTTTCGTGCAACATTTAATGCAATTGATATTAAATTTGTCTACCTTTGCAGTATCAACAAAAAAGGTAACATCATGGACAACGAAATCAAGTGCATTTATTCCGGTTCCTTAGTCAATGCTGAGTTTATCGGTAGCGTGTTGGAGGAAAACGACATCAAGTTCCTCATCCGCAACTTCCAAGAGGAAAGCCTCGTAGCAGGTTGGGCGGCCGGCACAATCAAGGGCGATGCCTCGGTGTTTGTTTTCACCGAAGACTACGACAAGGCCATGCTGCTCTTGGATGAGATCAATGCCGCAGAGATGGAGGGAGAATAACCGTTCTCTCCCTGTTTTAAGCCCCACGCAAACCTATCGCTTTCTCGATCTCACGTAGGTTATAGTATTTCTTGCCAGAACGGACAGCGTATGCCAGTATCTGACAGAATATCTCTGTGTTATATTTTATCCCTGTTGCAACAAGGTAGAAAAGTTCACCCCTACGCCAATAGCCAGGATAGGCCTCTGGTATTCCAGTGAACTGATGTATACGCGCCTTGAGGGCTTTCTTGCCCTTTTCACCAGCGATTTTTATATCCAACGTGGATATCCAATCCCCATATAACACATATTTCACCCCATCGATGATGACGTAAAGAATCTCATATTCTGCATGTTCTAAGATATCAGCATCAGGATCTTCATCCCATTCAGTAGGATCATTCTCGTCTTCCGGCTCATCACCATATCGCCCGAATTCGATGTCATCGGTCTTGTAAAACACTTCATGGTTTTCCCAACGCACCTGTTCAAACATCTCCTTCTCGAGTTCGTCAATCTGCCAGTCATATCCACAGTCGATGGCAACGGTGAGGAGTCGGCAAAAATGCTCTGCGTTGTGGTAATGGCGCGTGACGGTGTTGACAAGATGTTCCGGATTTGTCATAAATGCCTGACACGCGGCAGGCACATCAAAAGCATTATGAATAAAGGCTACAGGAGCATCATCTTTGCAGATGATGGTCATCGGCTCGTATGGATGGCAGCCGAAAGTGTAAGTCTCACCTTTGTGAAGCAGCTTCGCCTTACCGTTTTCGAAGCTTAAAACGGTATCTTCGTTTTCGTATATCACCGCTGATGGATTCATGGTATTTTCTCACAAGAACATCACATAATAAATGGGCAAATAGGTAATTCCATCTTTGGTAAAGACATTTCGGTCATTGGAAAACACGTATGCCTTTTTGACATTGTACTCTGATGTCGTGATGAAGGTCGAGAGCGCACTATGGACGGTGTAATCCTTGCCTGACTTCACCTCAATCGGCACCACCGACAACAGCATGTCGCTTTCCACAAGGAAATCCACCTCGCCATGCTTCTTGTTGTCGTAATAGAACAACCGATGTCCGTGGGCGTGAAGCTCTTGGGCCACCACCGACTCATACACAGAACCCAAATTGATGCTTCTAATGTCGTCGAGTACGGCGGCCACATTGCGGCCATACAAAAGCCCTGTCAAAATGCCAACATCATTGAGATACAGCTTCAAAAGGTTCTTCTGCATCGATTCCAACAGAGGAAACTTGGGCTGCGAAACGGCCTTCACCTGCAAAGCGATACCCGCATTGACCAAATAATCGAACTCCTCCAAATAGTCATCGAAACGCTTGCCAGGCTTATTCTCAATGCGGTTGGCAAACACCCGTTTACGCTTATTCTCAAGATTAGACGGCACGGAATCATACACATTCTTGATCTTCAACTTGTTCGCAATGTCATATTGAGAAGCGTCCGCGCCATAGTAATCATGCACTTCCAACTGTACACGCCTCACTTCCACAATATCGGTCGTCGCCAAAAAAGTGTTTACTGCATCAGGAAGGCCGCCAATCAACAGGTATTTCTTGAATAAGTCAAGTATCTTGGCATGAAAGCCTTCGTCAAGCGGAAGTTCCTGTTCAAATTGCTTTCTGATGTGGTCGATTACATCTTGACCCAAACCATTGGCTATAAGAAATTCCTCGAAATCAAGCGGATACATGTGTCTGACTTGGATGCTTCCGATGGGGATGGAAACCGACTTGGCCAAAGCCACGCCCAACAACGATCCACTGGCAATGTAAGTAAAACGGTCTTCGGCTTTCAGGAACTTCAACATTGTGAAGATATGCGGATAGGCCTGTATCTCATCGAGAAAGACCAAAGTGTTTTCCTTGTTTCCCAACTTGCCTTTGGCGACCGAACTCAAACGAAAATAGAAATCCTCTATAGTTTTGGCCGACTCAAAGAAACGCGCTCCGTCGGCATCCTCCAACAGGTTGATTTCAATGTAATTGTCAAACATTTGTTGCCCGACATAACGGATGATAAACGACTTCCCGACCTGACGGGCACCATCAATGACCAAAACCTTGTTTGGTTTGTTCTGACAATAGTCCCTAATTTCTTTTTCCATCTTTCTGAAAAGCATATACTTAACATTTTTTCCTTAAAAATCACACCTAAAAAACGCACTTTTTCCAATGATTTTGTTTGGCAAAAATACACTTTTTCCGAAAATTAGGACATTAAAAAAAACATTTTTTCCGAAAAAGAGTTAAAACTAGTATCATTTTGAGGACACTTTGGATTGTTTCGGCCAAAATCCAGCCCATGAGCACCCAAGAGGTGATAGACCGAAGCCACGAGGAAGACGCCTGGAAGCATTTCCACGACGGCAACCAGATCATCCCTTATTCTGAGGCGTTTTCGATACGACTTTTGTAATTGTTTGACAATTATCAAACAATAAAAGCCAAGAAGCACTTTCGCACTCCTTGGCTTTTACCTTGAATTAACTCAAGCTTAATTCCTGAAAATCAAGCCGTCGCCGCTCACATCGACGATGATGGTCTTCGTCTTGTCGACCGACTCGGCCAGGATCATCTTCGAGAGCGAGTTGAGCAACTCACGCTGCATCATACGCTTCACAGGACGCGCACCGTACTGCGGGTTGTAGCTCTGCTTTGCGATGAAGTCAACGGCGGCATCGGTGATGTCGATACGGATGTCGTTGGCAGCCAGCATCTTCTGCACGCTACGGAACTGCATCCTCACGATGTCAGCTATCTGGCTCTCGTCCAAAGGCTTGAACATGATGATGTCATCGACACGGTTCAGGAACTCAGGCCGCATAAACTGCTTCAGCTGCTCCATCACCTCGTTACGGGTCTTCTCAAAGACTTCCTCGTCATTGCTGCCATTCAGCAAGGCAAAGTTGTCCTGGATGACATTGGCGCCGATGTTGGAGGTCATGATGACAATGGTGTTCTTGAAGTCCACCGTACGACCCTTGTTGTCGGTCAGACGGCCGTCGTCCAAGACCTGCAACAGGATGTTGAACACGTCGGGGTGTGCCTTCTCAATTTCATCCAACAGGATGACGGAATACGGCTTACGACGCACGGCCTCAGTCAGCTGGCCGCTCTCTTCATAGCCCACATATCCTGGAGGCGCTCCGATGAGTCGCGACACCGTGTGACGCTCCTGGTACTCCGACATGTCGATACGCACCATGGCGTTTTCATCATCGAACAGGAACTCGGCTAAGGCCTTGGCCAGCTCGGTCTTACCCACGCCCGTGGTACCCATGAAGATGAAGGAACCGATAGGACGTTTGGCATCCTGCAAGCCCGCACGGCTACGACGGATAGCATCGCTCACTGCGGTGATGGCCTCGTCCTGACCCACCACTCGCTTGTGTAGCTCATCTTCGAGGTGCAGCAGCTTCTCACGCTCGCTCTGCATCATCTTGTTGACCGGGATACCCGTCCAACGCGACACGATCTCTGCCACATCGTCGGCACCGACTTCCTCATCCACCAGCGGATGGTCGCCTTGTGCCGCATTCAAGTCGGCCTTGGCCTTCTCGATGGCAGCCTCGGCCTCGCGGATCTTGCCATAACGCAGTTCAGCCACACGGCCATAGTCGCCGTCACGCTCAGCCACCTCGGCTTGATGCTTATAGGTCTCTATGTTGCTCTTCTCCTTCTGGATGAGTTCTACGTAGTTGCGTTCGGTCTCCCACTTGGCCTTGATGGCGGAGCGTTTGTCATTGAGTTCAGCCAGCTCCTTCCCTATCTCCTCCACCTTCTTGGTGTCGTTCTCACGCTTGATGGCCTCGCGCTCAATCTCCAATTGGCGGATGGCACGCTCGACATCCTCAAGCTCTTCAGGCATCGAGTCAATTTGCAGTCTCAAACGCGAGGCGGCCTCATCAATCAAGTCGATGGCCTTGTCGGGCAGGAAACGGTCGGAGATGTAACGCACCGACAGCTGCACGGCCGAGATAATAGCCTCGTCCAAGATACGGATGTGGTGGTGCGTCTCGTAACGCTCCTTCAAACCACGCAGGATGCTGATGGCCGAAGCCTCGTCAGGCTCGTCGATCATGACCTTCTGGAAACGACGCTCCAGTGCCTTATCCTTCTCGAAATACTGCTGGTATTCCTTCAAGGTGGTGGCGCCGATGGCGCGCAGTTCGCCCCGCGACAGGGCAGGCTTCAGGATGTTGGCCGCGTCCATGGCGCCTTCGCCGCCGCCTGCACCTACCAAGGTGTGGATCTCATCGATGAACAGGATGACCTCGCCATCGCTGTCGACGACCTCCTTGACGACGTTCTTCAGACGTTCCTCAAACTCGCCCTTGTACTTGGCGCCGGCCAGCAAAGCACCCATGTCCAAGCTGAACACGGTCTTGCTCTTCAGATTCTCCGGCACGTCGCGGTTGACGATACGTTGGGCCAGACCCTCCACGATGGCGGTCTTACCCACACCAGGCTCACCTATTAATATAGGGTTGTTCTTGGTGCGTCGGCTCAAGATCTGCAGCACACGACGAATCTCCTCGTCACGGCCGATGACTGGGTCGAGCTTACCTTGCTGGGCGAGTTCGTTCAGGTTCTTGGCGAAACGGTTCAAACTATCGTAGTTTTGCTCGGCATCTTGCGAGTCGACCTTCTTGCCCTTACGGAACTGCGTGATGGCTTTTTCGAGTTCATCTTTACGGATGCCTTGGTCCTTCATCAGTTGCGAGGTCATGCCGTTGCTTTCGAAGACGGCCAACAACAGGTGCTCAATGGAGACATATTCGTCGCCCATCTTCTTGGCCAATGCGATGGCGTCATTGAAGGTCTTGCTGACCTCGGAGGAATAATACAATTCGGAGCCGCTGCTACGCGGTTGGCTGTTGATGACCTGATCGAGGGCATCATTGAGCCGCGACAGGTTGACACCCAACTTCTTCATCAGGTTGGGCACCAGATAGTCGTCACTCAAAATCATACCCTTCAGCAGGTGGAAGTTCTCCACGGTCTGGCTCTGATGGCTTTGCGCTATCTCCTGGGCCTTCCCAATGGCTTCCTGTGATTTGATTGTGAATTGGTTGATGTTCATATTTCTTTTCTCCTTTCTTTCAATTTGACTTCGAGACTGCGAGACGAGAGACATAGGACGTAAGACATTGGACTATGGGCTGTCTCGCAGACTCGGGTTATGGTTCATCAAATTCCCAACCAAATTCAAACCTTTGAAAAAAAGGCATGTTTTATGACAAAATGTCACTAAATCAAGGGGTTAAGAAAAATAAATACGACAAAATGGCAAATCAAAGCGATTGACTTGCACTTTCATTTATCGTCATCATAAGACTCTGCTGCCATGCTATACCCTATTCCTTCTTCGTAACTGGAATACGGAACCATAGGTACCGACAGTGTCTCATCATCAAAGACAGATGCTTTGTTTTTCTTGAAATTCTCTGCTTGCTCAAAGATGGCCCTAAAGACTTCATCGCGTGTCGCGGGCGGGTATTTATGCTTGGCAAGAGTGAGGATAATCTGCACTTTCAACTGCGCTTTGATGTCAGCTTTCTTGTCCCAATCGATGTATTGGGTTTTGTCGTCAACCACATCCTTCACGTCTTTGGCAAGGGAAATGTATTGTTCTTCAGTGTATTCATCAAGGAAACCGTATTGCTCAGCGACGGATTTCAGGATGTCGTAGAAGGCTTTCACTTCGATGTCGGGAATGCCTTCGGGCAATTTGTTCTCTTTCTTAATTTCCTCAAACAGGTCTGCCAACTGCTTGGCCACTTCAGTGACAATCTCATCAGCCAACACGATGTCGTCTGAGCGGTCGTTGTATTTGTCAATAATGCCTTTCAATCGGTCGGTGAAGCTAACAGCCTTGATCTTGTTCACTCTTTTCACGCTATCGATGACACGTTTCAGCAGTTGCTCCATCAGCTTGACTTTCGTGTTCTGATAAGGCAATCGCTTCAGCTTTTCCATGTATTGGGTCGCCAACAAGTCGATTTGCTCCGTGTCGTTGAGACGCATCGTATTGATGGCCACGACCTCTTCGGAGATGAGTGCCTCATTGACCAGTTTCAACACATGCCTATTCATTTGTGTTGCGTCGGGCGATTCTCCCGTCGTGGTCTTGTAGATGACCGACCGCACGCCCGTGAAGAAATGGACATCGTTAATTTCATTTTTAGTGATGCGCTCGTCGTTGTTGCATAGGTTGTAGGCCGACTTCATGATGTTGGTGTGCTTCATAAAGCGTTTCTCCAACTCCTCCGTCTGCTGTATGCGCTCAGCAGCCACTTGCAGGGCATCCAGCTGCTCCAAAGGTGTTCCAGTAAAGAACTTGGAATAGTCAAAGCCGTGGAACATACGCCTCAACAAATCAAGTTCGTCCTTAAACAACTTGACGGCATTGTCGATGGTTTCCACAGGGGTCTCGTTCTGCCCGCCATTGGCGTAATTCTTCATCGCCTGGTTGAACTTCTTCTTGATGCCCAGATAATCCACGATGAGTCCTTTGTCCTTGCCGGGATAGTTGCGGTTCACGCGGCTGACGGTCTGAATCAGCGTGTGCATCTGCAAAGGCTTGTAGCAATACATGGTGTCCAAACAAGGCACGTCGAAACCCGTAATCCACATATCGACCACGATGGCAATCTTGAAGTTCGACTTCTCCTCCTTGAATTGCAGGTCGAGTTTCTTTCTGTCCTCGTCCGTGCCCAAAAGATTGTAAAGTTCAGGATCGTCGTCTTTCTGTCGGATGAAGACCATCTTGATCTTCTCCATGGGCTTGATTTTTTCGGCTTCCTCTTTGGTGAGTTCCTCGCCGTCACCACACACTCTCACTTCGGCCCATTCGGGGCGCATGGCGATGAGTTCCTTGTAGATGGCATAGCCGATTTCCCTTGTGGCACACACAATCATGGCCTTGCCTTTGACGGTGCTACCTTCCTCCACACGGCGTTCATAGTGATGGATGAAGTCGTCCGCCAGACGATGGATGAGGTCGGGGCTGCTGAGCAGGATGCTCATTTGCGTCATAGCCCTCTTGCTCTCCTCAATCTGGTATTCAGTGGCACCTTCTTCGGCACACTGGTCGTAGTAAGCTTCAATCTGCTTGATGAGTTCGCTGTCGGCAAACACATGCGAGGCACGGCCTTCGTACATGATGGTCTTGGTGATGCCATCGTTGACGGCCTCAATCATGGAATACTCATCGACAATGCCGCCAAAGACCTCCAACGTTGGGTCGATGGGCGTGCCGGTAAAGCCGACGTAGGTGGCATTGGGCAACGAGTCGCGGAGGTATTTGGCAAAGCCGTAGGAACGCCTCACGCCTTTGTCGGTAATCTCCACTTTTTCCTCAATGCCCGTCTGCGAGCGGTGCGCTTCATCGCTGATGCAGATGATGTTGGCACGGTTGGAAAGGAGGTTGATGTCCTTGGAGAACTTCTGTATGGTAGTGAGAAACACGCCACCGCTGGTGCGTCCTTGCAGTTTGTCCTTCAAGTCCTCACGACTTTCCACTTGTTCGATAACGCTGTCGCCGACAAACTGTTTGGCGTTGAGCAGCAGACGGGAGAGCTGATCGTCGAGGTCTGTGCGGTCGGTGATGAGGATGATGGTGGGACTGCACAAGGCCTTGCTCTTCATGAGCAGGCGCGAGAGGAAGAGCATGGTGAGCGACTTGCCGCAACCCGTGGCCCCGAAATAGGTGCCGCCTTTGCCGTCGCCACCCGCGTTGAGCTTGCTGTGGTTGAGAATGTTCTGATAGAGCGAACGGGCAGCGAAATATTGAGGATAGCGGCAGATGAACTTGCGCTCGTCCTTCGAGGTGTCGGGGAAATAGATGAAGTTGTGGATAACGTCGATGAGGCGGTCCTTGCGGAACAGGCCGGCGATCATCGTCTTGAGCGACGAGATGCCGCTGTCGGCCTTGTCCTTGGCGTTGACCTTGCGCCAGGCATAGAAGAACTCGTAAGGCGTGTATAGCGTGCCAAACTTGTTGTTCACACCGTCGGAGATGACGATGAATGCCGTGTATTTGAACAAGGCTGGAATATCGCGGCGGTAGCGGATGGTGAGTTGTTTGTAGGCATCCTCGATGGTCGTGTTCTGCTTGAGTGCGTTCTTGAACTCGAACACCACCACAGGCAGGCCATTGACAAAGACAATGGCATCGGGGATGCGGTGTTGGTTGCCGACAATGTCGAACTGGTTGACGACTTTGAAGAGGTTGCGTTTCTGGTTCGGTTCATCGAAGGCGATGGGATAGATATAAAGGTTTTGTTTGGAAGGGTCTTCCCGTTTCAACGAAAAGCCGTCCATGAGCAGGTGGATGGTATGTTTGTTTTCGTCATAGAGCGAGCCACCGGTTTGCTGCATGATGACGCGGATGGCAGTCTCCACCTCTTGGTCAGTGATGCCGTCGTTCTTGTAGCGGTTGTGCAGGTATTCCGCCAAGTCGTCGCGCAGCACCACCTCATCAAGGTTGCGCACGATGTCCTCGCCTTTCACACGCTCATAGCTTTGCTCTTGCAGCAGGGCGATGATGGACTGTTCTAGTTGGCTTTCGTTGAAATATGGCATTGGCATCAGTCTGTTTTGAACACTTTATACACATAGGAATAGGAATGTTGCTCTAAATCTCCATTTGCTACATCATCTGTTATGTTTTTTTCAGCACGTTTGATAGCGTCATCTAGCTTGCCGTTTGAGCAAAGATTGATTACCCAAGTGGAATCCTTTAGATATTTTCCACTTTTCAATAGTTTTTTCAATGGTACAGAAGGGTCTGGAAAACATGGTTTAATATGAGGAGATAGTTTCCATGAAATAGCTCTATAATCTTTCAACAGATTGGAATAGTCCTCAAAATGTAGCAAAAACCAATATTCAATGCTTGGCATACTAGGGCATATCGTGACACATCCGGTAGAAATATCTGTCTCAAATTGCTTCTCAAAAATCTCGTGTTTGTTCATATTTATTTCGTTTCCATAGATTGTGTCCCAATCGAACACACAAAAGATCTTGGCATCAGTATTTGTATCCAATATTTCTTTTATCCTTTTTGGGAATGCTTCCGTATAATTTGACTCGTCAGCAAAATATTTTGGTCTAATGTTGAAGTGATAATCGGTCGTGTCATTGATATGGGTGAAGTAGTAGCGTTCAGTATTAGTACCTCCGCTGATTAGAAATGGATACAAAGGCCCCATCTCCCTCGTTCCCTCATCTTCATAAGCAGTAGGAACAGGAGTGGTTTCAAAATAGTGCAGCTGATCGACGGCCTCTGATAATTCTCTTTCTTCCATAGTCATCACCCCATTGTTGCACCAAACCGTTTGTTACGATACGCTTCTCTTATTGAAGATAGGCGGTTTATTCCTCTGAAATCGGTAAGTTTGTACAAATCAGTTACACCAGATTTTTTCTTTTCCGTAAACCATACGGAGTCTTTCCGTATCAAGTCATCCACCAAATCCAGCAAGCCGTCATTATGGGTCGTTACCAGAATCTGTGATTTTGAGTGCGCTTTCAAATACTCGAACAAAATCCTCTCCAAAAGTTTAGGATGCAAAGAAGTTTCCAGCTCATCGATGGCTAAAAAAGCATCATTTTGCATTGCACTATATAGAGCCGCTTCCAAGCCAAAAGTTCTTAGTGTGCCCTCAGACTCGTCTTTCTTTTCCATTTGGTATGCTTCCAATCCGTTTTCGTTTTCGACGGTATGCTGAAAAACGGTACGTAATAACATGACCGTTTTCTCTTTCATCATACGCTCTTTTTCATCTTTCGTGACATTGTCGTCTTCTAAACGGAATCTAATTTCCTCGTCAGAAACTTGTTTGTTGACATAGTCTGAAACGATATTTGTGATGTTAAAATCAGCTTCATGCAAGAAATCCACCACATATTGAGTTAAAGTTTGATTCTGTGCTGCTTTTCTTTGAGCATAGGTAGTCAAATTTGTTTTTGGAAATATGGTTTGCATGATCTTGGTTTTCATCCACTCCATTGCCGTGTCAATTTGCGGAATGCTCGCATTCACTTGATTTCGTGCAGCAAAGAATGACATGTTTTTTAAGCATAAAACTCCTATGCTTTCTTTTACTATGTTACTGACTTTAAAATTGAAATCAATGACAGATTGTCCATGATCAAGCTTTCTTTCAAAGAGCAATGTGGGCTGAACGCTCTTATAATAATATAGTTTTTCAAGATATACTTGGCGTTCATCCAACTCCAATTGATACCAATATTTAGTATTTCCGACAAAAAAGATCAGTTCCAATCTTGATGGTTCATTGGCTGATGTTTGATCAAGTTTAAATGGAATGTTGCCTGTTTTGACATCCATATCCTTTGGTTGGTAAAACCAAAACTCATACAGAAAATCGAAGACACTCAGCAAATTCGACTTGCCAGACGCATTGTAGCCATATACGATAGCAAAACGAAGCAATCTTGTGTTGTCGTTTATTTTTACTACCTGATAATCCTCCGCAAAAGTATCTTTAGTGGCCTCGAAGCTAAACGTCACCTCATCCTTGAACGAAAGGAAATTCTTTATTTTCAGTTCCTGTATCATGTAGTTTTTCCTTCTTATACGCTGCAAATATAGAATAAAATCAGAAATAAATGAATTTTATTTTCTATTTTTGATGTTTTTGTGCAAATTCTAAAAGTAAAAACAGATAATATCATCTTTTACTCTGCTTAAACTCCTTGATAAAACATCATTTCTTCTGCTCATAATACTCTATTGTCCAAACCGAATCAGAAGTCTTTTTCAGCTTATCTTTATAATAAGGCAATAGAACAAGAGCAGAATCTATCCTTTCGGTATTTGACAATTCTATTATAGAAAATGTGGAATCTCTTTTCACATCATATTGAATGCCATACCCTTTCTCTATCAAACCTAATACTGAAGTCAATTCTTGTATTTGTCGCATGTTTTTATTGAATTCTTCATTAAAATCATCCACTGTTTTGTTATAGTCTTTTACTGTTTTGTTATAATCCTTTACTAGTTTATGATAATCTTTTAATAAAATATTAAACTCTTCGACTAAGCCATTGGCAGAAAGCTTCTTTTCTCCAAAATAGAATAAAAGTTCCGTACTATCTTGTTGCATGATCACAATATTCGCTTTAGAACTTTTCAAAGAATACGAAGTCGTATGCTCAATCGAATCCTGCATTATGTCAAAGTACTCTTCAACCAAATCACTTCGAAACGACAATTCTTGTATGGTTTTATCCCGCTCATAAATTTGATCCTCGAGTTTTCCAATATAAAATATGCAGTAAACGAGTGCCACCACTAAACCAATAACAAGAAGTATTGGCACAAATTCAATCACTTTTCTTAAAATTTTATTTTTCATGGCTACCCCTCCTATTCTCGATTTCTAATAAACGATATTGCTGTTTGCAATCCTCTAGTTGATCCTTTACTTCTGAAAGTTTTTCCTCAAATTCATCATGTTGACGCTGAAGGTCAAGATTGTGTTGTTGGTTTAATTCTATCATTTCCATTTTGTGTTGCTTGTTATTGATAAACAAGGTAACACTTATGATAGTGCCAAGTACCGCTAAACACCCCCCAATAAGACCAATCCATTCGAGGATTTCTCTAAATCTACTTTTTTTATTGTTCTTTGCTTTCACCATAACTCTAGTTTACTACAAAGTTGTATTTCCAATCTCCGCGAGCGAAGACAACTTATCAGTAATTAAATCATCTAACCATCCCGTCTCAAGCCCATCAATTAATGCTTTTTCCTCTTCCTTTTCATAAGTGTGTTTCCTTTATACTTTTCAACGCATTCATCAATAAACGCATTACGTCCTTTCTGCTCCATTAGTTTTTGAATCACATCAATAACCGTCCTTGAGTATTTATGAATAGGATTGGATTTATTCCCCTGTTTGATTTCTGTATGGCGTTTAGGCTTGTTCTTTAAATCTAAAAAGGAAATAATCGCTTGTATTTGGTACGAATTAACACCCAACTCGTCTTGTAATTGTTTTGTTGTTAATGGGTACATCGCATTGGGATCTATTGCAGCATTATCAACATCTATTAAACCTTCAATTGTGCCAACTAATTTGAGTGTAGGCAATCCTTCATCTTCTTTCTCTGTAAAATGTCCTTCTTTAATAAATGATAGTTTATCAAGTAAAGACTTGTCTAACAACACCTTTCTGTCTCCAATTGAGATCTCGCCATTGTATGTGTCTAACACATGAACATTTCTTGGCCCCACCATTGATATTTTTTCAATGTGTTTTATCCATAACAATCTCTCTTTTTCTCTTTCCTTTTCTAGTATCTGAGCAAGTTCAGGATACTCTATCTCCTTTGTTTCTCCTCTGTACCTGTAATATATAGCTCCTTCGCGGAGTATATCAGCCCTGTTCTTTTTACATACAATGGGTTTTACGACAGCTTCTTCAACAGCCAAAATACCGAAAGTTTTTCCTTGAAAATCTTGAAATGCAACGCTCCATCTTATTTCTGGAGAAAAGTACTCACGAATGCGAGCATCAATGTCCTTGGGGTCTGTTTCACTAAGTCTTTGATTTGACATACCTAATGGAACGTGTGGGCTATTCTGAACTCCAAACACAATCTGTCCTCCTTTGTTGTTTGCCATCCCCACTAGATACTGTCCCAAAAAGTGTGTCTGAGTGTTGACGCGTAAAAAAAGGGATTGGTCATTGCTGACCAATCCCGAAAGTCTGTAACTTTAGGGTGCCGAAACTCTAAAACACAGACTAAAAATGAAGT